>Ga0316217_10001115_pt1 | contig 36213 bp, 35 predicted proteins | sample 1anoAmetaG_FD_203633 | JGI IMG/M metagenome (GOLD analysis project Ga0316217, IMG submission 203633) | Freshwater microbial communities from Trout Bog Lake, Wisconsin, USA - 1anoA | ecosystem: Environmental > Aquatic > Freshwater > Lake > Hypolimnion/Profundal zone | place: USA: Wisconsin...
ATTGTGTTTGCATCTTTTTCCGCATCCGAAACTCATGGAGAACCGCTAACGATGCACCACAGCCGACACCCTTTTCAAAACCTTATCCCCGGCCTCATCATGGATGCCGTTGAAAGCCAGGGCTTTTGCTGCGATTGCCGGACTTTTGCGCTGAACAGTTATGAAAACCGGGTGTATCAGGTCGGCATAGAGGACGGGCAACCGCTGATCGCCAAGTTTTACCGCCCCGGCCGCTGGAGCGACGAGCAGATCCTCGAAGAGCATCGGTTCTGTTTCGAGCTGGCCCAACATGAACTGCCTGTGGTAGCGCCCTGGACCAATGCTGCCGGCGAGAGTCTTTTTCACCACAAGGGCTTCTTTTTTGCCCTCTATGCGCGCCAAGGGGGGCATGCCCCGGAATTCGACAACCTTGACAACCTGCTGATCCTCGGCCGCATGCTAGGCCGCATACATCGCATAGGCGCCGTGAAGCCGTTTGACTCCCGCCCGACCCTCGATACCCGGAGCTTCGGTTATGCCAGCGTAGAATTGATTCGCGAACGTTTTATCCCGGAGGAATACCGGGCAAGCTACACCGCCGTGGCTGATCAACTGCTGAAAGCCATGGACACGATCGTGGCCGCGGCCGGTCCGATCCGCTTCATCCGTTCCCATGGAGACTGCCACGGGGGCAATATCCTTTGGCGGGACAATGCGCCCCACTTCGTGGATTTCGATGACGCGCGCATGGCTCCGGCTGTGCAGGATCTCTGGATGATGCTCTCCGGCGACCGCCTGCGCCGGATTGCCCAATTGGAAGCGTTGCTGGAAGGTTACAGCGAGTTCTTCGACTTCAACCCCGCGGAACTGCGCCTGGTGGAAACCCTGCGCACCCTGCGCATGCTCCATTACAGCGCCTGGCTCGCCAATCGCTGGGAGGATCCGATCTTCCCGGCCACGTTCCCCTGGTTCAACACGGTCCGCTACTGGGGGGAACATATCCTCGACCTGCGCGAACAATTGGCAGCCCTTGATGAACCACCGCTGGAGTTGGGATAATGAGGACTTTTAGCTGAGACAGACTTTGCTACTACCCGAAATAAGAAGGGGGGCTGTGCGCCCCCCTTTGAACTACCCGCAGCGGAGCAGTTTATTCCCGTCCCGGAACAGTACCTGCATCTTGTTGGGTTGGATGACAAGCTTTACGATGCCGAGGCCGAAAACAGGGTGACTCACCAGGTTATTAGCACGGTATTTGCCGCTCATGTCGTAAGGAAGCGCCTTTTCCGGCACCATGGCAGGGCTGAGGGATTCCCATTCTTCCCGCTCGTCGGCTCCCGGATCTTTCCTCCCTTTTCGGGGGGCCGCGGCTTTTGTGCGGGCGGCGCCGGCCGCCGATTCCTTGACGGTCTTCTCGGCGTGATAATTGTGCATCCCGAGGCAGGTGTTGCATTCGACCCTGATGACCTTCTCGCCCACCATGGCGACAATCGTATGATTCAATAGTGCCCGGCAGCGCGTGCAGCGCGCCTCGATGCAGTCCCCTGCCGCTAGTTTCCTGATTGCCATTCAGCTCTCCCGTGCTCTCTTTTTATTAAGGACTTATTCGTATATAAGCTTTCTGGTTTCATGCCGTGCTTCGCTTCGGGGCATCTTTCCCTGCCGGCCGCACATCCGCGCAATAAAAAAACTCCGGACTGCTCCGGAGCATTTTGTCGATGCACGTGACATATATCCTGCCGAGTGGGTGTTCTACGTCTCTATTAAAGCGTAGCAGTTTTTCATGGGCACTGTCAAACAAAACAGGCATGCAGGAGAGTCCTTCGTGGGCACGCCGCCATCGTCATCGCCTGAAAGAACCTGCAATGGTCACCCTTCGCCTGCGTTACCGGCGGCCTTTCGGCTTTTTCTTAACGTTATCGCCGTATGAATGCGGACTGCTCTCTCGCAAATGCCCACAATTAATACGCACCCCTGGTTGCGGCCCCAGCTTATTTGTGATACTACTTCCTAAGCGCCCGACTCACCAGGAGAAGGGATGTACCTATTCGGAAGCGAGGGGTTGTATAAACATGGAACTGCTGGATGGCAAGAAGTGCGCTGAGAGCCTGGTGGCCGATATCTCCGTGAAGGTTGCCGGTTACATAGGCTCCGGCCTGCGCAAACCGCATATGACCATCATCCTGGTCGGCGAGCACGCCCCCAGCGAATCGTATGTCAAATCCAAGATGGCTTCGTGCGGAAGGGCCGGTTTCGAAAGCGATCTTGTCCGCCTGCCGGACACCATCACTGAGACAGAGCTGCTGGGTAAGATCAGCGACATCAACAATGATCCGGTCACAGATGGCCTGATCGTCCAATTGCCGCTGCCTTCCCACATCAACCCGCTGAACGTCATCAATGCCATCACCCCGGAAAAGGACATCGACGGCTTCCATCCCGCCAATTTCGGACGCATGGCCCTTGGCCAGAAGGCCTTTCGGCCGGCTACCGCCTACGGCATCTGCAAGTTATTGCAGTTTTACAATATTCCGATCAAAGGCAAGCACTGCGTCGTTATCGGCCGCTCGAACATTGTCGGCAAGCCGATCTCCATCATGCTGTCCAATGATTTCGACATCGGCAACGCCACTGTCACCCTGACCCATATCGAGACGCCGCGGCCGCTCCTTTTGGACGAGACGCGCCGGGCCGACATTGTGATCGTTGCTGTGGGCATCCCCGGCTTTGTCACTGAGGACATGGTCAAGGAGGGGGTTGTGCTGATCGATGTGGGCATCAACCGACTGGAGGACGGCAGGATCGTTGGTGACGTTGATTTCGATAATGTCGCCCGCAAATGTTCCTGGATCACCCCGGTGCCGGGCGGCGTTGGCCGCATGACCGTGGCTGCCCTGATGATAAATACCCTGATGGCCTACGAAAGCAATTTTAACCTGATTTAGGCTTGCTCCTTCCAGGAGGCGGCGGCCGGAAAACAACGGGTACAATGCCATGGCATGGTTGAATATCACAACTGTCAGGGTGATACGCAGCATACCGGCGTTGCTTCTTGCGACGGTCATGCTCCTTCCCTGCCGGGCCGGCGCGCACGGCGACTCTTCCCCGCAGGAGGAAGGGCCGGCGGTCGGGATCGATGAGCACCTCGGCGCAAAGATCCCGCTTGATACGACATTTCGCGATGAAACCGGGAAAACGGTCCGCCTGGGGGACCTGATCACGGGTCCAACCATCATTCTCCCCGTGTACTACAGTTGCACCAATATCTGCAATTATCTGCAGGGGGGCCTGGCGCGGGTTCTGCCGGCCATAAGATTCCGGCCGGCTACCGACTACCGGGTCATCTCCCTCAGCTTCGATGAAAGTGAAACCCCCCAGCTTGCCGCCCGCTACAAACGCATGTACCTGACATCGATGAACGTGCCCTTTCCCGAGGACGGTTGGCGCTTTCTGACCGGCGATGCCACGGACATCCAACGCCTGACCGCTGCCGCCGGGTATCGTTATAAGCGCCAGGGGCAGGAATTCATCCACCCGGTTGCGAGCCTGGTGGTCGCCAGGGACGGAACCATCGTCCGTTACCTTTACGGCACTACCTTTCTGGCCAAGGACGTGACCCTGGCCCTGCTGGAGGCGCGCGAGGGCAGGACTGGGGCTTCCATCCGCAAGGTGATGGAGTTCTGCTTCAGCTTCGATCCCGCCGGCAAGACCTATATCTTCAACCTGATGCGCGTAAGCGCCACGGTAATCATCCTCTGCTGCGGGGGATTTCTGACCTTTTTATTTATTGGGGGGAATAAGCGGAAAAAAACAGACGTCCCCTGCAACAGGGATGTGCGGGATTGACACAGGATAAGAGGACTTCTCAAGATTCTACCGCACCTACAACAACCGCTCTTCCGGGAGGTTTGATGACCACCGTTCAGCCAACATCCGCCAATTTCTGGAACGATACCGGCAAGACCGGCATCACCTCCTGGATATTCTCCACCGATCATAAGCGGATCGGGCTGCTCTATTTCTATTCCACTTTGGGTTTCTTTCTGGTCGGGGTGCTGCTGGGGCTATTGCTGCGTATCGAACTGATGGCGCCGGGGCGCACCATCATGGGCCCGGAAACCTACAATGCCACGTTTACCGTGCACGGGGTAGTGATGATCTTCCTCTTCATCATCCCGGGTATGCCTGGCGCTTTCGGCAATCTGGTCATGCCGATCCAGATCGGTGCGCGGGATGTGGCCTTCCCGCGCCTGAACCTCTTCTCCTGGTGGCTTTACGCCATAGGCGCGGTGATCGTGCTTACCTCGCTCTTCACCGGCGGCGGGCCGCCCGACACCGGCTGGACCTTCTACGTCCCCTTCAGCGCCCGCACCGGCACCAACGTATCCCTGGCAGTTCTTGGGGTCTTCACCATCGGTTTTTCGTCGATCCTGACCGGCATCAACTTCGTGACGACCATCCACCGCCTGCGGGCCGAGGGAATGACCTGGGGCAGGCTGCCGCTCTTTGTCTGGTCGATCTATGCCACCGCCTGGGTCCAGGTTCTGGCGACCCCGATCCTGGGCATCACCCTGGTACTGATCATGGCCGAACGCATCCTGGGGACCGGCCTGTTCGATCCCGGCCGCGGCGGCGACCCGATCATGTACCAGCACCTGTTCTGGATATACTCCCATCCGGCAGTCTACATCATGATCCTGCCCGCCATGGGGGTGATCTCGGACGTTGTCCCGGTTTTTGCCCGAAAGCCGGTCTTCGGCTACAAGATGATCGCCTTTTCCAGCCTGGCGATCGCCGCAGCCGGTTCACTGGTATGGGGGCACCACATGTTTACCAGCGGCATGAGCGATACGGCTATTCTGGTATTCTCCTTCCTGACCTTCGTGGTCGCCATCCCATCGGCCATCAAGGTGTTCAACTGGGTTTCCACACTGTACAAGGGATCCATCTCCCTGGAAGCGCCGATGCTTTTTGCGCTCAGCTTTATCCTCCTTTTTTCCATCGGCGGACTGACCGGGCTGATCCTCGGCGCGGCTGCCACGGACATCCATGTGCATGACACCCACTTCGTGGTGGGACATTTTCACTACGTGATGTTCGGCGGCGCCGGCTTTGCCTTCTTCTCGGCCATGCATTACTGGCTGCCCAAATTCTACGGCCGCAGGTACGCGGAAAAGCCTGCCATCGTTGCCTGGGCGCTCATGTTCACGGGGTTCAATATCCTCTATTTTTGCATGATGGTGCTCGGCCTCAAGGGAATGCCACGGCGGTATTACGATTATCTCCCCGAATTCGCACCCCTCAACCTCGTATCGACCATCGGCAGTTGGATCCTGGCAGCGGGCCTGGTCATCATGCTGGTAAACCTCTTCCGGGGCCTGTTCAGGGGCGAACCGGCAGGTAGCAACCCCTGGGGTGGGGCTACCCTGGAGTGGAGCATTCCCTCACCCCCCCCCACCGAAAACTTCGACCGGGAGCCGGTTGTCACCCATGGACCCTATGACTTTACCAAGGCTGGTGTCCAATGAACCATGCCGTCCACAAGGATTACAGCGGCGCCAAGCTCGGCATGTGGCTGTTCCTGTTCACGGAAATAATCCTGTTCGGTGGCCTGTTCCTGCTCTATGCTGCCTACCTTTCCCGCTATCCGAGGGAGTTTACCGCTGCGGGTCAGGACATGCATGTGGGTTTCGGAACGCTCAACACGGTGATCCTCATTACCAGCAGTTTGCTGGCTGCCATGGCGGTCACCGCCATCCAGCGGAACGAACGCCGGAACGTGCTCTTTCTGCTTGGTGGTACCATCCTCTCCGCCGCAACCTTTCTCTTCAACAAGTACCTGGAATGGAGTGCCGAAATCGGCAACGGCATATATCCCGGTTCACCCCGTCTGGGCAACGGGCCGCCCGGGGAGTCGGTGTTCTACAGTCTTTATTACCTCACCGTCGGCCTCCACGGTCTGCATGTCCTGATCGGGGGAACCCTCTTGGCAGTGGTGGCGGTACGGGTCAAACGGGGGACCGTCCATGCCGGCGATTTCGTCCTGCTGGAAAACGGAGCCCTGTACTGGCATCTGGTGGACCTGATCTGGATATTTATCTTTCCGTTGTACTACCTCATCCTCTAGGAGCCAGATATGGCGCACGAAAAAGCGACCCATCACATCGTGAGCTACAAAAATCTCTTCATGGTCTGGCTGGTACTTTTGAGCCTGACAGGCCTGACCGTTTGGGTGGCCCATCACAACTTGGGTATCGGCCATGTCTGGGGCTCCCTCGCAATCGCCTGCGTCAAGTCCGGCCTGGTGGTCGCATTTTTCATGCATATGAAGTACGAGGGTCGCCTGCTTCGGTTGCTATTGTTCCTGGCCCTGGCAACCCTGGCCATCTATATCGGGTTTACCTTCTTCGATGTGCTCTACCGCTGAGGAGACGCCGTGGACGCTACCCATCTCATAACCACAACCGAGGCAATCGACCCGGTCTTCATGCTCATCTTCGGGATCTCCCTGGTCTTTTTGCTAGGCATCGCCATTACCATGGTGGTCTTTGTGATCCGCTACCACCGTTCGCGTTCACCGGAGCCGACATCCCAGGTCTCCGGAAACCTTTGGCTTGAGGTTGTCTGGATTGTGCTCCCGACCCTGCTGGTGTTGGCCATGTTCTTCTATGGCTGGTCCGGTTACCTGGCGTTGCGCAACGTGCCAAAGGGTGCCTTGGAGGTGGCCGCAACGGCCCGAATGTGGTCGTGGAGCTTTGCCTATCCCAACGGGAAGACAAGTCCCAAGCTGTATGTAGCGGTGAACAAGCCGGTCAAGGTTGAGCTCGTTTCCCTCGACGTGATACATGGTTTCTACCTTCCGGCCTTCAGGGTCAAACGGGACGTGGTGCCGGGAATGAAGAACCATGTGTGGTTCGTGGCCTCCAAGCCCGGTTCCTACGACCTGTTCTGCTCCCAGTACTGCGGCACCGGCCATTCTGCCATGATCACCACCGTGGAGGCGCTGCCCGAGGCGCAATTTGCGGCCTGGCTGGAGCAGAAGGAGGGCAATCCCGGTCTCGGGCTCCTCGAAAATCACGGCTGCCTGGGTTGCCATACCCTGGACGGCAAGCCGGGGGTGGGGCCGACGTTCAAGGGGCTTTGGGGGCGGAGCGAAACGGTTCTTACCAATGGGCGGGAACGGCTTATTACCGTGGACGAGGCCTATGTGCGGCGCTCCATCCTGGAGCCGAAAGCAGACGTGGTCAAGGGCTTTCAGCCGGTCATGCCATCTTTTAGCGGGGTGCTCAAGGAGGAGGAGATCAAGACGATCATCGACTACTACCGCACCGGAGGCGCAGCACCCGCCAAGCGCGACGGCAGGCAGCTGGCCCAGGAAAAGGGCTGCCTCGGCTGCCACTCCCTGAACGGCAGTCGCGGCGTCGGCCCCACCTTCAAAGGGTTGTTCGGCACGCAGGTCACGGTGCTGAGTGCTAACAAGAGGATCACTGTCACGGCCGACGAGGGATATCTGAGGGAGTGCATCCGCAAGCCCAATACCCAGTCGTTGGAGGGCTTCCAGCCGATCATGCCCACTTTCGCCGAATTGTCCGACGATGATGTGACGGCCCTGGTGGAATTCATCAAGGGGGTCAAGTGACTACCTCCCTTTTCAGGCTGTTCCGGCCGCGCCTGGCACTTTTGAACGGCGTTGCCGCAATGGGGGGATATCTCCTCTACCCTGCCGCGGTGCACATCATTTCCCTTGGTGCCCTGATGTGCGGGGTGGCGTTTCTGGCTGGGGGAGGCTCCGCCATAAACCAGGTACTGGAGCGGGACCTGGACCTCCTGATGGTGCGCACGAGTCAACGTCCCATCCCCCTGGGGGACCTGACCCCCTTTTCAGGGGCGGCCATAGGCTCGCTGGCCATTTTTGGCGGACTGGTGCTGCTGGCGGCGGTTGGCGGGCTGTTGCCCCCGCTTCTAGGCGCAGCAGCCATTGGTTGGTATCTCGCGGTCTATACTCCCCTCAAGCGCCGTACCTCGCTTGCCCTGGCTCTGGGCGCGCTGTGCGGCGCCGTGCCGCCGCTGATCGGCTGGTGCATGGCCGGTGGGGCCATCGCAGATTATCGGGTCTTGCTTCTGGCCGGGCTTCTGTACCTGTGGCAGATCCCCCATTTCTGGCTCTTCCAACGCCGCCATGCAGCCGATTATCGCTCCGCCGGTATCCCGCTCTTTTCTCCCCCGGCCAGGGAGGCCTGTCTGGTCTGGCTCTGGATGCTGGCTTTGGTTGCCGCTGCCATGCTTTTGCCCGCCTTCGGCATCATCGGGCGGCACGTCGCCATATGGTACGCTCTCTTTCCGTTGCCGCTGGCCGTGATCTCCCTGGCCCGTTCCGAAAGGTTACTCTTCCCTTATCTCAATCTCTTCCCGCTTCTGGTTGCCGTGGCGCTCTTCCTTAATCATTATTGAGCCGTAAGCGGCCTCATAGCGTTAAGATCAGCCAGAGAGGCTTGCGCTGCCTTGCTTTTTTCCGCCGGCATGGTACTATAACGCACAAATTTTCCGGGAACGTTTCGTTCTTAACATTTCCAGGCATCGAGGCGGGTGGGTCATGACGATATTCAGGGTAGTTGTTGTCGCTGCGGGTATCCTTGGGGCCGTCTCGGTTGCGGATATCCCCTCTTCGACCTTGCATGCGGAGGAGGGGGCCATTGTGGCCGGAGATACCGCAACCCCGGCGGCGGATCAGATCGAGCCGGTTGCCCAGAAGAGGGTGGGTGCGGTTGTTCCCGGAAAGAAAAAGAAGAAAAAGGCGTCGGTCAGGAGTAAGACGTTGCGCAATCTGCCTCCCGAGGCAAGCGAGGTGATTCCTCCGGGCAAACGGCTCTCCAGCGAGGAGTTAATGGCGCTGCTCCGGACAAGCAGGGACCTGTCCGGCAAAAACTTGAGCGGCCTCAATCTTGTGGGCGTTAATCTAAGCAAGTGCAACCTGAAAGGCGCTGATCTGAGAAATGCCGATCTGGAGCGGGCCGACCTGGAGGAATCGAATCTGGAACGGGCTAACCTTTCCGGTGCGAACCTTAAGATGGTAAGCCTCAGGTTAAGCGGCATGATCGGTGCGAACCTGGAAAAGGCCATCCTGGACGGGGCAATCTGGCAGGACGGCAGGATATGTGCGAAAGGTTCGGTCGGGATGTGCCTGGATGCCGCTTCTCCCCATTCCGCCAAGTAATACCTGGCAGAATCCCTTTCAAATTAACGATGCTCTCATCAGCGTCGGCCCTGTCGTGCAGCGACAGTGGTAGCAGGTACAGGAAAAGGCGGCCCATGGCCGCCTTTTCCCGTACTGCAGGTCGTTTTTTCCTTTTTGCTGGTTATGCCGCCAGATAAAGGTCATCATCCTCTTCCGCAAGCATGGAGGATTCCTTGACGGAGGTGTTTTCCCCGCCGTTTTTGATGATCTCAGTCAACTTGCTGTCCGATGTCCGAATCGTTCCGCAGAACAGGCAGGTCAGCACATTCTCTACCGACCCATCCGCAGCCGAATCGATCCCGAAATGGTGTTCATTGGTGTTGCATATCGGGCACGTCATTGTTTTTTCTCCTCTGTCCTATTTTGCGATTTTAGTAATACTAAACGACATTTCTTGAATTTGCAAGACGTTTCTGCGAATAATTCAAATAAAACATAATGTTGCGAGCTTGTTACATTGCCGTTTAGATGCCTTTTTTATTTCTGGTGGGCAGTTTAATTTACTGTTACTTTAACTGGCTGAAATTATAGACTAAAATAAAACAAACGATATTTTAATTCTTTAGCGGGCTGCCGGCATCCATGTATGAAGGAATTGCCTGGAATGGGCACCAAGGAGAAGCTGCCTGAGCAGAGGCTGGCCGGACAGGAAAGGCGGCCTATGGCCGCCTTGTTTTGGAGTCCTTATGACTGGGTGGAGGGTGTTCAGTCCGTCAGGTTGACAACGGTCCTTCCCATGAGGCCGCCGTGAAGCATGGTCTGGATCTTCTGTTCCAACTCATCAAGACGACACTCGACAGCCAAGTCGGCGAGGGAGTTCAATTTCCAGTCGTCGGCCAGCCGGTTCCATACCGCGATGCGCGGCGCCATGGGGCAGGCTACGGAGTCGATCCCCAGGAGGCTGACCCCCCTCAAGATAAAAGGAAAGACATTGACCGGAAGTTCCGTGGAACCGACCAGGCCGCAGCAGGTGACGGTACCTCCGTAACGGGTCGCTTTGAGGATCGCCGCCAGGGTGGTTCCCCCTACCACATCCACGGCACCAGCCCACCGCTCCTTCATGAGCGGCCGCTCGCTTCCCTGCAGCAACTCTTCGCGGCTGATGACCTCCGAGGCCCCCAGGGCCAGGAGGAACTCATGTTCGCCTGCTTTGCCGCTGGCTGCCGCAACCCGGTAGCCAGCTTTTGCCAGCAGGGCCACGGCAATGCTCCCCACGCCGCCCGTGGCCCCGCTGACGAGGATGTCGCCACCCCCCGGCCGTATCCCAGCCTCCATGAGCCGAAGCACCGAAAGGGCAGCGGTGAACCCGGCCGTGCCGAATATCATACTTTCCCGCAGGCTCAAGCCGGGCGGCAATTTGAGCACCCATGCCGCGGGCACGCGGATGTAGTTGCCGAAACCGCCGGGGGTGTTCATGCCCAGGTCATAACCGGTGACAATCACCCGATCACCGGGGACAAAGGCTTTTGTTGAAGAGGCTGCGACCTCTCCGGCCGCATCGATGCCGGGGGTATGGGGGAAGATGCGGCTCACGCCGGGATGGCCGGTGGCGGAAAGGGCGTCCTTGTAGTTAAGCGATGAATAGCGGACCCTGATCACGACCTCTCCCGGCGGAAGGTCGCTGATCCGCCGTTCGCCTATGCGGCGCGTAAAGGTCCCCTTTTGCGGCTCTTCAACGATCATGGCCTTGAAAACGGTATCTTCCATGGGTTCCTTCCTCACGTTAAATTTCAGAATAGGTTTGTTTCCTTTGAGAAAACATACCACAAACATCCTGACGGGCATCTGGCGGCACTCGTCGCTCTTGCAATCAATCGCCCCACGTATGCCGAACAGCGATCAATAGCGCCGTGTCGAGAAGCCGCCTTTTGATGGGCGTCAGGGCTTGAAGCGATCAGGTCGCCGAATAGTCCACAATCGCCATGGCTGCCCTGGCGCAATTAATATCATATTATACCCATTAAGTCCGTTTTGTCCCAGTCCTGATTAAATCTTCTGGTGAGTGATCAGGTGTCTCGTACTTAATTGAATCCAGGCAATAGTTCCTGATGATGTCGAGTTGGATCTTAAAAAGTCTTCATGCAGCAGGAGTTGCATGAAGCTATAGGCATGTTACAGTTTTGTAAACTTGAGTTTCCAAGTAGACTTTTGACTGCCATTGTAGTACCAGTACCTGACCGTAGTTCTCGCTTCTCCATTATTACTAAAATCTAACGGAAAGTACTTTAAAAATCATTCCAGTTTTGTAATAAGTTTTACATTAAATAAATTTAAATTATCGAAACGGCAAAACTTGGGTAACTGAGTGACGCAAAGCTACCTGTCCAATATGGATAGAGGGGTTACCGAAGTGATTTTAATGTCATTTTAGCGCCCACCTTTGCTGTTTATGGTGGTTTTTTTGTGCGCCGAATCAAACTTGCAGCAGATCACCGAGGTTGTACGGCGGACTTCCCTTGGAGCATAGGAATAAGCCTTGGCTGCGGCACGGTTGATCCGCAATTCCGAGGAGTTGCGGCGGCTGATACGCCAGTTCAAACTTTAAGAAACAAAACGGGGAAGAAAATGTCCACAAACGCACTTGTAAAAGTTGGCGAGTCGGCAAAAAACGACGAACAGATCCAGCTGGTCAGCTTCATGCTGGCTGAAGAGGAATACGGGGTGGAAGTGCTCAAGGTACGCGAGATCATCCGCATGCCGACCATCACCAAAATGCCTAACACACCCCCTTATATCGAGGGCATCATCAACCTGCGCGGGAAGGTGATCCCAATCATATCCATGCGCAAGCGCTTCGGCCTCACTGAGAACGAAAAAAACGACGAAACCCGTATCATCATCATGGATGTCGCGGGTACGCTGAACGGTTTTATAGTAGATGCTGTTTCAGAAGTCATCCGCATTCACAGCAGCGATATCCAGCCACCGCCGTCGATGGTGACGTCCGGCGGCATCGGCCAGGAATTAATCACTGGCGTTTTCAATCATGCCGAGCGGCTGTTGATTACAATGGATATTGACCGGATGTTCTCGAATGACGAGCGGGAGAGGCTGGACGCAATGGAGTGATCTGATCACTCGGGCATTATGGGGCACTCGCAAAAGGCCCAAGCAGATCGCCCACCGGACCTGATATGCGGCTGGAAATTTTATGCGGGGTCGAAAAAACACCGTCCCGGCGAAAGCGGTCTGATCCTATCCATTTCATGCAGTGCAAGCTCGCGTAGCTTTGCGTCGTCCACCTGGCTAAGCTTAAACAAGAGTTCTTCCTGTTCATGCTTGATGATGGCAGGCCCCTTGATTTCACGTAGAACCCTGATGGCAGCTTGTCTGCGTTCATCTGAAATACTTGCATTGTGGCAGGACATACGAACCCCTTCAATCGTATTTTAACAGTACGATAACACGATTGTTTCGGGATGTTAACATTTGGTTGTTGTTGAAAACACCGTATACCGTGTTTTGTTTTTATTGAGCAGGCCAAGCTGTCTGCATTAATGCCTTTTTCACTGAAATGGCGTTTTTCATTCAACCTAAATCTAATGCGGAATTAAACGGAGACATACATGCAAAGGTTGAGTTTCCTTATTAGCTTCTTTGTAGTTGCGTTGTGGGCGGGCATCTCCAGCGGCAGTGGCGAAGAGCTCAAGATCGGTGCCGGCGACGCGGCTGCGGAAAACATCCTCAAGCCTATCAAGGAAGCCTTTGAGAGCGCCAATAACGTCCAGTTGATCGTCATCGAGTCGGGCGCCAAGGTGGCCTTTGCCGACCTGAAGCGGGCCGGTGTGGATGCAGCTGCCGCTGGGATAAGCTACCCGGCCTGGCTTGAGCTTATGAAACGGGAAGGGGCCGAGATCGAAGACCCCGCTGTTTTTCATCCTGTAACAATCGGCAAAGACCACATAGTGGTCGTAACCAACAAGGACAACCCGGTCAAAAAACTCAGCGCGGAACAGTTGAAAGGCATTTTCAGCGGCGAGATCGAGAACTGGAGCCAGGTAGGGGGCACCGACATGCCGATCATGGTCGTCTGGGGCAGCTTGATGCCGGACACCAACACCACGTTCCTCACAACGTTCCTGGCCGGTAAAACGTTGGTAAGCGATGTGCTTGACGCTACTACGGCCGAGGAGGTGCGGGCGAACATCGCTGCCAACCCGTCGGCCATCGGCATCGGACCGGCAGGTGTCCTGGACGATTCGGTCTTCTCGCCCGAGACCCCTCTGCTTCCACGGGAAATCACCCTGATCTTCCGGGCCAACCCTCCCGGCGTACTTATGAAACTCCTGGAATTCATCAACAAGGACGGCCGGAAGTTCATCAAGGGAACCGAATAAACGCAATAACAAAGGAAACAGAGCCGTTTCCGGCGCGGGGGACAGGCCCCCATTGCCCGGCGACCGCCTGAGAGGGAATCTCCATGACGATTAGAATCAAGCTCATCCTCAATATCATCGGTGGCATCATCATGATCGCTGCGGTCTCAGGCACCAGCCTGTTCGGCATGCGTTTCATCCGCGACCGGCTGAACTATCTGACTACCCGGAGCACCCCGTATCAGATCCGCACGGCAGAGATGCAGCGCGCGATCGAAGGCGCAGCGGCCGACCTGATCAAGACCGGATCCGTCCGTTCCAAGGCCGAATACTCCGCATCCAGGGGGGATGCCGAGAAATCCATTGCCGAGGTGAAGCGCGCCCAGGAGGCGCTGAACGATCTTGGGGGCGCGGAAAAGGCCGAGGCCTATGACGACCTCTATCGCATCGGCACCGAGCTCTTTGGCGTGACCGAAGCGCGTATCGCGGCTGAAACCGAATTGAGGGACGCCGCGACCGCCATCGACTCCAGGCTGCGCGATGTCACCGGCCAGCTCAAGGGGCTGGACGCCAAGATCAGGAATCTTCAGAACGTCCGTTCCGCTTCGTACAGCACCTCCACCGTGGAGACCAAGAACATCGAGACCCGGCTGCGCAACGCGGAATCGTTCCGCATAGTCGTCAAGGAATTGGCCCAGATGGTGGCCTTGATAGACCGGTCCGCCGACGCGAGGAAACTGCTGATTGCGCGCGGCAAATTCAACACCGTCATGGTCAAGATAAATAAGAGCGCTTTTCTGGCGGACATGCAGGAGTTGGCCCCCTCTGTCAATCAACTCAACGACGGCACCACGGAACTGGCCAACCTCAAAAAATCTCTGTTGGGGCAGGCTGACAACGCAACCAAAAGCAGATACGCGGCGCTGTACAAGGATCTACAGGAGAAGATCAGCTCGCTGCAGCTGGCGGTGGAGCAGGAAGTGGCCACGGCCAATTCCAACTATGGCAGCGAATACGGCAAACAGGGCACCCTGTACAACCAGTCCAAGCTCGCCACCGGGGTGCTGGCAGATAATGCCGACCTGGTGGCCCAGGGTATATTTGTCGAAGCCCTTACCACCAAGCTGTTCACCCTCGCCTCGGCCAAGGACGTTGGCGCGGTGGAGGCCTCCCTGCGCGGAGTATTCGACAAGCTGGGCGTGGCGGAGAAAAACGTGGACGAGTCGCTCAAAACAATCAATGCCGCCAAGGAGCGCGCCACCTTGCAGACGGTGATAAGTCACCTTGCCGCCACCCGCAGCATGTTGTTCGACAAGAGCGGCGTGATCGCCAAGATCCGCCGCTGCCTGGAGATGCAGGAACAGGCTGCCGCGGCAACGGTCAAACTGCGTACGGTGGTGCAGCAGGCGGCTGAAAAGGGGCACAAAACAGTGAGCCAGGCCCAGGGTGACCAGGAGCGGGCCATCTCGTCGGTCAACAAAATGGTTCGCACCAGTTCGCTTTTGACCATAGCCATCAGCCTTGCCTCTGTTGCCTTGGCCATCCTGTTCGGCGTGATGATCTTTCTTTCGATCAACCGCCCCTTGATCGCATCGGTAGGGGTGATGAACCGGATAGCCGACGGCGACCTGAGCGTATCCGTGGAATCCGACCGGCGGGACGAACTCGGCGTCATGATGGGGGCGATGCACCGCATGTCTTTAAGCCTCAAAGAGCTCATTGCCAGGGTCAAAGATGCCTCCGATTCCATCAACCAAGTATCTGCCGAGGTCTCGAATAGCGCCTCCCAGACAGCCAACGCCTCGCGAAGGATGTCGGAGCAGGCGGGGACCGTGGCTACGGCAAGCGAGGAGTTGGCCGCCACCGCCCAGGAGATCGCCCGCAGTTGCCACACCGCAAACAGCGAATCGCGGCAAGCCAATGCCTCGGTCATGGCCAGTTCCGCCATAGTGCAAGAGACAATCAAAGGGATGGCGGTCATCAGCGACATGGTAAAATCCTCTGCCGCAACGGTCGATAAACTCGGTTCGCGTTCGGACCAGATCGGCGAGATCGTCGCTACTATCCAGGATATCGCCGACCAGACCAACCTGCTGGCGCTCAATGCCGCCATCGAAGCGGCCAGGGCAGGGGACCACGGGCGCGGGTTCGCCGTAGTGGCCGATGAGGTGCGTACCCTGGCTGCCCGCACTGCCGCGGCGACCAAGGAGATCGAGGCCATGATCGGTTCGATGCAGCGGGAGTCCCGCAATGCGGTCGGCGTCATGGAGGAGGGAGTCAACGTGGTCGAGCGCCGCACGGAGGATTCCGCCCGTTCCAATGACGCCTTGCGTGAGATCCTCAGCCAGATCGACCTGGTGGTAAATCATGTCAGCCAGATCGCCACAACCGCAGAAGAACAGACCGCCACGACCCGCGATATCAGCAGCCATATTCTCCAGATATCAGAGGTGGTGGAGGAGACGACCCGCTACGCCCATGACTCGTCCCAGGAGGCGGAGCGGCTTTCGGTCCTGAGCCGGGAGTTGCAGGTGCTCGTGGGCAGATTCAAGCTTGTCTGAAAGGTCATTTTTGCAGCGGCCGCACAGGGACAGGGGACTTACGAAAACAGGAAGGTCGTAAGGTTTTCGACGGGGCTTTCAACATGGGGTACGCCACTAGCGCAGCGGGTCGAAGAGGTATTCCAGGCCGTTGACCTTGATCTCGTAGATCGTCCGCAGCTGGTCGCCCAGCTTGCCCTGGGGAAAACCCTGCTGGGCGAACCAGACCACGTAGGGCTCGGGCAGGTCGATCAAAAGCCGTCCCTGGTATTTGCCGAAAGGCATGCGGGCTTCGGCCAGTTCAAGCAGTTGTAGGGGATCAAAGAGAGGTTGCTGCGACGAGTCCATGGGTTACTCCTGTTCAAGTCAAGGCGCTATCGGCGTTGGCTCGTCTTCGGCTTCTCAACGCACCATCTGTACGCCATCGTTGCCTCAGTCCTAGCAGCCTTGATTTGAAACTCTATTCCAGTTCTGCGAGACGGGCGCGGAAAGCAGCCATGGTCCGGGCCTTGCGCAGCTGTTGCACGGCATGTTCGAAGTCGGCATCGTCAAAGGTCGCCAGCACCCCCTTGACCTTGCTCAGGACCTGGGTCTCCCCGCAGAACAACTCCCCGTAACGTGCAAGAAGCTCCTGGAGATAGTGCCGCAGCATGGCCGCCCGTTCCGTTCTGGCCGGTTCGGCAGGGGCGCGGCCGCGCAACCGTTCGAACAGCAGCGGGTCGGCAATGGCTCCCCTGCCCATCATGAGCCCAGCGGCGCCGCTTTCCTCCAAAAGGCGTGCCCCGTCGGCCGCTGTGCGGATGTCCCCGTTGGCGATCACCGGCAGCCGGGTCTGCCGTACCACGCGGCTTGTGACGGCATGGTCCGCCAGCCCCTGGTATTGTTGTACCACCGTGCGGGGATGGAGCACGATGAAATCCACACCGGCCCTTTCGAAGAGGGGAAGCAGGTCGAATATCTGCTCGGGATCGTCATAGCCGGCGCGCAGCTTGACGGAGAAACTTCCCTTGACAACGGCCCGCAGCGCAAGGATGATCTCATCCAGCAACTCGGGGCGTTGCAGCATGCCGCCTCCTGTCAGGCCGCTGGTCATCCTTCCATAGGGACAACCCAGGTTGAGGTTTATGTGCGCCGCCCCGGCGGCTTGGGCGGTGCGGGCGGCGGAGACCAGCGGTTCGCAGCCGTGGCCGATCAGTTGCACAACCAGAGGCACCCCCGCTTCGTGGGAAGCGATCTCGCGCAGGTCAACTGCCGAGAGCCGGCGTACGGGCGCCGAGGCATTGACGCGCATGAACTCCGTAAAGACTGTGTCGGGACGGACCCAGTCGATGAACAGCCGCCGCATCGCCTGGTTGGTCAACCCCTGCATGGGCGCCAGCATCAGCGGGGGGTGGCCCGGCTGCCAGGGGAGAGGGGCCGTCGCGGTCCCCTCTATGGCGTGTAGGTCAGAATTCCCGTTTGCAGTCGGTGCCCTCATCTGACCCCCGCAAGGCAGGTCTGGTTGCGCCCCTTGTTTTTTGCCTTGTAGAGCGCTTCATCGGCCGCCTTGAGAACGTCTCGGGGTGTTCTGTGACGTTCTCCCGGTTCGGCCACGCCGATACTGACCGTTACCGAGACCTCGCCGGAGTTGCGTGAAGCCGAACGGCGGCTTTTGCCCCGATCCTCGTCCTGTGGCCGGTCTTCCCCGCGCAGCGTCATGCGATAATCGGCAATGGCCTGGCGGAGCCGCTCCAGGTGCGGATGCGCCTCCTTGGCGTTCTTGCCGGGAAACAGCACCGTAAACTCCTCGCCGCCGTAGCGGAAAGGGGAACCGCCTCCCGTGATATCAGACAGCCGCGCTCCCACCATCTTCAGCACCTGATCCCCCACATCGTGACCATGGGTATCATTGAAATTCTTGAAATGGTCCACATCCACCATGGCGATGGCGTACCGATTCCCCAAGCCCGTCAGGCGCTCGTTGAGCGCGCGGCGTGAAAGCAGGCCGGTCAGATCGTCGCGGAACGCCATGTTGTAGGAGTCCTGGATGACCGCCATGATCTGAATGAGTGCGGCAGCGGAGCAGAAAGTCTCGGACACATGGGGCGACCACAGCCATTTGAACACGACGAAGAGGGTGATACAACAGGCAAACATGCTCCCCTCGATGGGGGATCCGAGTGAAACGGCCCGCCGCATGGCGACGCATGCCGCCAGGAGGATCAGGATCAGGCTCAGCTGCGGCATGGCGAAGCGTCCGAGCGCCGGCCAGTTGACAAGCGGCCTTGTCAAGGCGACCCACACGGCGTGCTGATCCAGGCGCACCGACATCCACACCGCAAAGATCTGCACGGCAACGAACGCCAGGCGCATGCGCCCCGCCATGGTCCAAACCCCTTTTTCGCTCATAAGGGCAATGAGCAGGATGTTGAAGGGCACGACAACCATGATGACATGGTAGATCAGCCATGCCTCGGGGGTATCGGTGCCATGGGCGAGTTGGGTGCGAAAGAGGTAATAGCACCCCCCCAGGGCCAGCATGGCCAGACAAACCCGTCCCCGCCGGAAATGGCAGGCAAGGAGCATCCCCACGATGTAAAGCAGGTAGGGGGCAAGGGGCACCAAGCCCTGCTTTTCGGGGGAAAGCCGGGGGATCTGGAAGACAATGACCCAGGCGGCAAAAAGAATGGCCATGGGGACAAGGATTGTGGAGATCTTTCTGAGCATGGGAGTGACGGAGAATAGCATAAAGCCGGGCGGCATCCAAGGTTCAATCTCTTGGGCCTGCCCGGCTTTATGCTAAAATCATTCTGGCGGGTAAATCAGGTGGTGTAAACCACGGGTATCACGTAAAAAAGTCGTTCCCTCGCGAGACCTGAAATCAGGCCACCTTGCCAGGGCCTCGCCATGACCGCGGTTTCCCGCCCCGTCCGGCTTCCGGCCTGGCAGCCGCTTTTACCGCGGGCTGCCCGGCTGCCTTTGTTTCGCCGGCAACCTCGCTCTTGGTCCGAAACGGCCCTGAACCCCTGGGGGAGCCCTTGGCCGGCTGCCTGGCGTCGGTTTTGGGGGCAGGCCTGCGGCTTCCCAACTCATGGGCATGCCGCTTGAATTCCTCGTCCTTAAGGGGTGGGGGAACAGAGTAGTCGAAATCGGGCAGCGTCTTCCGCTCGATCTGTTTGCCCAGCAGTTTTTCAAGCGTCTTTATGGAACCTATGTCATCCTTGGTAACGAACGTTATCGCCTCGCCGGTGCGCTCCGCCCTGCCGGTCCGCCCGATCCTGTGCACGTAAAACTCGGCGGTCTCCGGCATATCCAGGTTCAGAACCAGCCCTATCAAAGACACGTCGATCCCCCTTGCGGCGATATCGGTTGCAACCAGAATCCGGTGCGAGCCGTCCCTGAATCCATCCATGGCTTCCTGGCGCCGGTTCTGGGAGAGGTTGCCCTGCAAGGACGCTGCCTTGTATCCGGCCTTGACCAGCAGTTCGCCAACCCTCTTGGCCCGATGTTTTGTCCTGGTGAAGACCAGTACCGAGCCTTCGGTGTGCTTTTCCAGTACCTTCATCAGCAGGGCCGTTTTCAGGTGCTGTTCCACAGGATAAAGGCTGTGCCGCACAGTTGCGGCAGGCTTGATCTTGTCGACCTGCACGGTCACTGGGTCCTTCAGCATCTCTTCGGCCAGTTTGCGGATCTCGTCCGGCATGGTTGCCGAGAAAAGCAGGGTCTGCCTTTTGGCGGGAAGCTTCTGCAGAATCTTCTTGATCGTGGGGAGAAATCCCATGTCGAACATCTGGTCCGCCTCGTCAAGGACGAGCGTCTCGATCTTGTCCAGTACCGCTACCCCTTGCTGCATGAGGTCCAGCAGGCGTCCGGGGCACGCCACTATGATTTCGGTGCCTTTTCTGAGGGCGGCAATCTGTGGCGTTTGACCTACACCCCCGTAAACCGTCGCACTTTTCAGGCCGGTCTGGCAGGCGAACAGCCGGAAGGATGCCTCGATCTGCTCCGCAAGCTCCCGCGTCGGGGCGATGACCAGCGCACGGGTCACATGGCGTGCCCCTTGGCTCAGCCGGTCGAGTATGGGCAACGCAAAGGCTGCGGTCTTGCCGGTCCCGGTCTGGGCAAGGCCTAATACGTCACGCCCCTCCATGATCATGGGGATGGATTCTTTCTGGATCGGTGTCGGATGCGAGTAGCCTGCCTCGCGTATGCCGGCCGACACTGCCGGGTGAAACTTGAAATGGGTAAATCCCATACGTGCCTCTTTCTGTTTCCTGTTGGTTTTGCAAAAAAAAACCCCGGCATATTCCGGGGCTGTGATGACGTGATATCCGCGGTACTGCTAATTAATTGAAGAATAACCCTCTTGACGGATTATGTCAAGCGGCCAATTGGCAAAGGGCTATTGCAAGCGGCCCGCGCGGGCCGCTTTTCATCCTGCTGGGGAAACGGTATTACAGTATCTCCAGCAACGTCATTTCGAAGGTGAGATCCTCTCCTGCCAGGGGATGGTTGGCGTCGAAGGTGACGCTTTCCGCGTTTGCCTCTATGACCGCCACGCCCAACTCCTCCTCATCCTCATTGGCGAGCACGAGTTCGTCGCCCACCGCCGGGTCGAGGTCATCCGGGAGTTCCGCTCGCGGTACGGTGAAGACCCGCTCCTTGTCGTATTCGCCAAAAGCGTCAGCGGCAGGGATAACGACGGTCTTCTTGTCGCCCGGTGCCATGCCGACCAGGGCCTCATCGATCATGGAGAACAACTCCCCTTTGCCGATAGTCAGCTCCATCGGTCCGGTTTCGCAGCCGCAACCGCATTCGTCATCGCCGCAGTCTCCATCTTCCTCGCAGTCGCAATCCTCTGGGTCGCACTCGCTCTCCAGCGTTGAATCAAAAACGGAACCATCTTCCAGCGTGCCGGTGTAGTCGATTTTAACCTTGTCGCCTTGTTTTGCCTGTGCCATGTGAAATGCCTTTCCTGTGTAGTGCGGCGGGTCGCCGTTGTCTCTTCTTATAAGGTACGAGAGAATGCGGTCATCCGTCTACAAAAATCGTGCGAAGCCCTGGAACTAAAGGGGTGGCGGCCCGGCCGACGTCGTGCTAAACTTTCATGCCATCATCGACAAAGCAAGGACGGTCAGCAGGTCAGGATCGCTACGCGGGGGATGTCAAGGATAGGGGGAAAGGGGACGCAGCCATGGGCACATTCACCGATATGGGTACAAGGGAGTGGGAGACGGTACGGCCGGACGTTGCCCAGGGGGTCTTGGGCAAGACCATCCTCGACGAAGGGATCAAGATGACCGTTACCCGCGTCTTGCCGGGAAGCGGCTTTGCCGCGCATCACGACGCCTATGGGCACCTGCTCTATTTTCTGTCAGGATCGGGCGTCGTGGGGGTAAACGATGAAGAAACCGCCATACGGCCGGGACTGGTTGTCCGCATCCAGGCTGGGGAAGAACATTTTTACCGCAATACCGGGAAGGGCGAGCTTACCCTGCTGTCGGTCAATATCCCCTAGCAGGTTGTTGAAAAACAGCCATATCGCCGCCGTCCTCGAAAGCCGCCTTGTGCGGCGTAGCGCCCGGCCTTCGCAGCTAAAGCGGCTTCGGCGGAGTAGGCCTGCTACGCCTCCGCGGGGCTTCCTGCGGGTGCGACGATCTGACTACTTTTGAATAACCTGATTTTTCAGCAGCCTGTTAAAGGCCTGGGCAGAGACTTTCCGCACATTTGACCTGGGTTGTCGGCTTCCGTTCCGTCTTAAGGCTGGCTGAGATATGCTCGGTGTTGTGATATAATTACTGTTCGATATGACTCATTTCATAGCATCAAGTAAGTATTTCCAAAGGAGGAATCCGCCATGTCCCTTCCTCCCCAGCTGCGCAGGATATCCCCCACCGTCTGGGAACTCCCCGTATCCTACAAGGACGGCATGCTGGTCCCGGCCCGGATCATCGCAACGGAAGGACTCTTGGCCGGCATGGAGGCGGGTGTCTTCGACCAGGCGGCCAACGTGGCCTGCCTGCCCGGTATCCTGAAATACGCGTACTGCATGCCCGACGGCCACTGGGGTTACGGCTTCCCCATCGGCGGCGTGGCGGCCATGGACCCGATGAGCGGCGTGATCTCCCCCGGCGGGATCGGTTTCGACATCAACTGCGGCATGCGGCTGGTGCTTACAACGCTTACCGAGGAGGAGGTGCGGCCGCAGTTGCGCCAACTGGTGGACCTGATGTTCGCCCGCATCCCCACCGGGGTCGGGTGCACCGGTTTTGTGCGCTGCTCCCGCGGCGAATTCCGCCATGTGCTGGAGAGGGGCTCCCGCTGGTGCCAGGAGAAAGGCTTTGCCTGGCCCGAGGACCTGGAGATGACCGAGGAGGGGGGCTGCTTCGGCGGCGCCGATCCCGATGCGGTCAGCGACAAGGCCGTGGAGCGCGGCTTCGACCAGATCGGCACCTTGGGCTCCGGCAACCACTACTGCGAGATCCAGGTGGCCCGGCCCGAAAACATCTTCGATGCAGCCACTGCGCGTGCCTTCGGCATTACCATCCCCAACCAGGTGGTGGTCATGTTCCACTGCGGCAGCCGCGGCCTGGGGCACCAGGTAGCCACCGACTATCTGCAAAGCTTCCTTCGGGTTATGACCACCAAGTACGGGATCAAACTCCATGACCGGGAACTTGCCTGCGCCCCGTTCCGTTCCCCGGAAGGGCAGGCCTACTTCGCAGCCATGAAATGCGCTGTCAACATGGGCTTCGCCAACCGCCAGGTGATCCTGCATCGCCTGCGTGAGGTATTCTCCATGGTATTCCACCGCTCTCCCGAGGAGTTGGGGATGCGCATGGTCTACGACGTGGCCCACAACACCGCCAAATTGGAGCATCACAAGGTTGATGGCAAGATGCGGGAGGTGCTGGTGCACCGCAAGGGGGCCACCCGCTCGTTCGGACCCGGCATGGCCGGCATTCCGGAATGCTACCGCGAGACCGGACAGCCGGTGATCATCGGCGGCAGCATGGAAACCGGCTCCTACCTTTTGGCGGGAGAGGCCGGGGCGGCGGCAACCTTCTTCACCACGGCCCACGGCAGCGGACGCACCATGAGCCGCCATCAGGCCAAAAAGATGGTCAAGGGACAGAAGCTCTTGGGCGAGATGGAGCAGCGGGGGATCTACGTGCGCACCGATTCCTGGGGCGGCCTTGCCGAAGAGGCCGGCTTTGCCTACAAGGATATAGACCAGGTCACCGCTGCCACCGAAGAGGCGGGCCTGTCCCGGCGCGTGGTCAAGCTGGTGCCGATCGGGAATATCAAGGGGTAGTGTCCGGAAGCGGCATCCCGCGAAACCTCGGAAGTCAGGATCACAAGCATGCCATACAGATTTCTGGAAGACATCGCCACGGCCGACGTGGCCTTCGAGGCGTGGGGGAACACGCGGGAAGAGCTGTTCGCGGCCGGCGCCGATGCCTTTTTGCGTACCATGGTTCATGACCCGGAGGCCGTGGAACGCCGTGAAGAGATAGTAGTCGCGGTGGAGTCAACGGACCTTGATCTGCTGCTCTTTTCATTCCTGCAGGAGTTGGTTTTTCTCAAGGATGCCCGACTGTTGCTGCTGCACCCGGAGAAGGTGAGGATCATGGAGGAGGATGGCTGTTTTCGGCTGGAATCGGCCTTGCGGGGCGAGAAGATCGACCGGCAACGCCACTCCCTGGTGGTGGACGTAAAGGCAGCCACCCTGCATCGCTTGCGGGTTGCTTTTGAATCCGGTATCTGGCGTGGCATGGTGGTGCTGGACGTATAGACCCAGCGCCCTACATTAAGGGTTGTAATGTTTGATTGCCGGAGTAATATGATCCCGATCAGCCTCATTGCTTGCCGCTTGCCCCTCTTGGTTGTACTGCTCAAAAACACCAGTTGGTTTCCATCCGGTGATGCCGCATGAAAACCAGTTCACCAGTTATGAACAGAGAGGATATGCCATGAACCTTGCAAACACCCGCACCACCATCCTCAACGAAGGGGATCCTGAGCAAAAGCGGGCCGAGATCCTGGATTACTTCCATAAGACGTTCGAAATCGATGAGAGGCTCTACGATACGCTCAGGCATGACGACACCTTCTACATGCGGGCCGACCGGCTTCGCCATCCGCTGATCTTCTACTTCGGCCATACCGCCGCCTTCTACATCAACAAGCTGACCATCGCCAAGGTGTTGGAAAGCCGCATCAACCCCCGCTTCGAGTCCATGTTTGCCGTAGGGGTGGACGAGATGTCCTGGGATGACCTGGATTCGGCCCATTACGACTGGCCGACCCGCCAGGCGGTCAAGGAATACCGCGACAAGGTCCGTGAACAGATGGACGGCCTGATCCGCCGGCAGCCGATCAAGCTGCCCATAACCTGGGACGATCCGTTTTGGGGCGTCATGATGGGCATCGAGCACCAGCGCATACACCTGGAGACCTCATCGGTGCTGATCCGCCAGTTGCCCATCGACCAGGTGGTGCAGCTTCCCCTCTGGACAATCTGCAACGAGGCGGGCGAAGCGCCGGAAAACCGGCTGCTTCAGGTTAGCGGAGGCCCCGTGGTCCTGGGCAAGCCCAAAGATCATCCGCTTTATGGCTGGGACAACGAGTACGGCCGCCGCGAGGCCGAGGTGGCCGGGTTCAAGACCTCCCAATACCTGGTATCCAACCAAGAATTCCTCGCCTTTGTCGAAGAGGGGGGCTACCGGGAGCGAAAGTGGTGGACCGAAGAGGGGTGGAACTGGCGGGAGTTCAGGAAGGCCGAGCAGCCGCTCTTCTGGATCAACAGGGATGGCGGCTGGAAATTGCGCACCATGGCCGCGGAGATCGACCTGCCGTGGAACTGGCCGGTGGAGGTCAACTACCTGGAAGCCAAGGCCTTCTGCATGTGGAAGGCGGCCTGTACCGGCCTTCCTATCCGCCTCCCCACCGAGGACGAATGGAACCGTCTGCGGGACGTGTGCGACATCCCGGACCAGCCCTTTTGGGACAAGGCGCCGGGCAACATCAACCTGGAATACTGGTCGTCATCATGCCCGGTGGACCGTTTCCGTAGCGGAGACTTCTACGACGTGCTGGGTAATGTCTGGCAGTGGACCGAAACCCCCATCTATCCATTCCACGGTTTCCAGATCCACCCCTGGTACGACGATTTCTCCACCCCCACCTTCGATACCCGCCACAATCTGATAAAAGGGGGGTCGTGGATATCCACCGGCAACGAGGCGACGCGGGATTCTCGCTATGCCTTCCGCAGGCATTTCTACCAGCATGCGGGGTTCCGTTACGTGGAGAGCGCCGCATCGGTGGAGATCCACGATAACCAGTACGAGACCGACACCCTTGCAGCCCTGTATTGCGAATCCCATTACGGGCCAGAGCACTTGAATGTGGCAAACTTTCCCGCGGCCTGCGCAAGGCTCTGCCTGGAACAGATGGAAGGGCGTAACAAGGGGCACGCCCTTGACCTGGGATGCGCCGTGGGCAGGTCCTCCTTCGAACTGGCTTTAGGCGGCTTCCAGCGGGTGACGGGGCTGGATTTCTCCTCACGTTTCTTCCGCCTGGCGGCCCGCATGCAGGAGGAGGGGTACCTGCGCTACGCCTTTCCCGAGGAGGGTGATATCCTCTCGTTCCAGGAGATCAGCCTGGCCGACCTGGGGCTGGACAGGGTGCGCGAGCAGGTGGAGTTCTATCAGGCCGACGCCTGCAACCTGCCGGAAAAATTCACCGGCTACGATCTGGTGCTGGCGGCCAACCTCGTAGACCGGCTCTACTCGCCGCGCCGTTTCCTCTCTACCATCCACGAACGCATCAATCCGGGCGGATTGCTGGTGATCGTCTCCCCATACACCTGGCTTGAGGAATTCACCAAAAAAGAGGAGTGGCTGGGGGGCTACAAGGATGCGGGCGAGAACGTCACCACGCTGGAAGGGCTTAAAAGTGCGCTTGCACCCCGTTTCCGCCTGTTGGGCGAGCCGCGCGACATCCCCTTTGTGATCCGCGAGACCCGGCGCAAGTTCCAGCATTCCATTGCCGAGATGACCGTATGGGAGTTGAAATAATAAAGTGTCCCGAGTGGGCAGGTTCACTTCCCACGAATAAGCGCAGGGGATACTATTGGGGGAACCATGGAAGAACGGATTACCGAATTGGAGCTGCGATTCATGCAGCAGGAACATACCATCCAGGAACTGAACGACACGGTTTACAGCCAGGCGCGTGCCATAGATCGGCTTGAACGGGAGCAGAGCCTGATCCGCGAACAGCTTCGCCTGTTGGGGCCCTCCATGAATCGCAGTGCCGAGGAGGAGGAACCGCCGCCGCACTACTGAGGGCGCGGGATCTCTTGAGGAACTGCCATGACTTGACGTGGAAATAAAATACCTGTACGTTCCACTGCACGGCCAAAGGGGGCTGCGGGATTCAACCTGCATCCCCCTTTGGCCGTTGTGGTTGTTTGGGACTGCCAGCGACCATGACAGACAGCAAAAAGGGGTGCCACGGGATCCCGCATCAGGGAACCGACTATCGTCAATTGCCTTCCGGGAGGTGTAATGAGTTACTCGCCGCTTCTGACAGACCTGTACGAACTGACCATGCTGGCCGGCTACCTGGAGGAAGGCATGGAGGACAAGCGGGCCGTATTCGACCTGTTTTTCCGCACCAATCCCTTTGAAGGAGGATATGCGGTCTTTGCCGGGCTTGAACCCGCCATGGACTTTCTGGAAGAATTGCGTTTCAACCCGGAGGAACTGGCCTACCTGTCGGGGCTCGGCCTGTTCCGCCCCAGTTTCATCGATTTTCTGCGCGACTTCCGTTTCCGCGGCCGCGTGACCGCACCGCCCGAGGGGACAGTGGTCTTTGCCAACGAACCGCTCCTGACGGTGGAGGGGACCCTGGCAGAGGCGCAATTCGTGGAGACCGCGCTCCTTGCCATCATCAACTTCCAAACCCTGGTGGCTACCAAGGCGGCACGCATATGCCATGTTTCTGGTGAGGCGGAGGTGATCGAGTTCGGCCTGCGGCGCGCCCAGGGACCGGACGGCGGGCTTTCCGCATCCCGGGCGGCCTGCGTGGGGGGGGCCGGCAGCACGAGCAATGTCCTGGCCGGCAAGGTCTTCGGCCTGCCTGTCCAGGGGACCCATGCCCATAGCTGGATCCAGGCCTTCCCTGACGAACTGACCGCTTTCCGCGCCTATGCGAAGGCCTTCCCTGGGGCCACCGTCCTTTTGGTGGATACCTACGACACCCTGGAAAGCGGCATGCCCCACGCCATCACCGTTGCGCGGGAAATGCGGAAGAGGGGCCATGAATTGCGGGGCATCCGCATCGATTCCGGCGATCTGGCCTACCTGTCCAGAGAAGCGAGGCGGATGCTGGATGAAGCCGGCTTCGGGAAGGTGCGCATCGTGGCCTCCAATGATCTGGACGAGCACGTGATCGAGTCGGTGCGCAGCGAGGGGGGGCAGGTGGACATCTACGGCGTGGGCACCAAGCTAGCCACCTGCTCCGGGCCGGGTGGCGCGGCTTTGGGGGGCGTTTACAAGCTTGTCGAGGTGGACGGCATCCCCAAGCTGAAGGTTACAAGCGACATGGCCAAGGCGACCCTTCCCGGAAAGAAGCGTGTCCTGCGGGCGACCGGCCCGGAGGGTAGTTTCATCCAGGACGTGATCTGTCTGGAAGGGGATGATGTGCAGCCGGGCGAAATAGTCTACGACCCGATCAACCCGCTGCAGCACAAGATCCTTCCAGTGGGAGCCTGCCTGTCCGACCTGCGGCGGGTGGTGATGGAGGAAGGTCGGCGTACCCATGCCCGGGAGCCGCTTGAGGCAATGACCGCCCGCTGCAGGCGCGAACTGGCGTTACTCCCCCAAGGCTGCCTGCGCTTCATAAACCCTCACCGCTACAAGGTTTCCGTCTCTTCCCGCCTGAATGATCTACGCTGCCGGCTCATCTCAGAAGCAAGCAAGAGGGGGGCATAGCCATGGAACGGGACAGCGGGCTTTTGATCGTCGATGTGCAGAACGATTTCTGCCCGGGAGGTGCGCTCGGCGTGCCGGGAGGCGACCGGGTGGTGGAACCGCTCAGCCGGGCGGCGGAACTGTTCAGTGAAGCCGGCTTGCCGGTATTTGCCAGCCGCGACTGGCATCCGGCCGTGACCGGGCACTTCAGTGCTTACGGTGGGATCTGGCCTTCCCACTGCGTGCAGGGGACCCCTGGTGCCGACTTCCATCCAGGGCTGCGCCTGCCGGCGGGCACCATGGTCGTCTCCAAGGGGACCGACCCTGGTCTGGACAGCTATTCGGCCTTCGAGGGGTTCCTGGAAGATGGCGCAAACTTTGCGTCGTGCCTTGAAAAGCTTGGTGTGCGCCATATCTATGTCGGCGGCCTGGCTACCGACTACTGTGTGCGCTCATCGGTGTTGGATGCCGTGCGGGCCGGCCTCAGGGTGACTGTGCTGACGGATGGAGTGGCAGGTGTGGACCTGAAGCCGGGGGACTCGGCCCTGGCCCTGGAGGAGATGGTCCGGGCGGGTGTTCAGCTTGCCACCGTAGATGCGATATAGGAAGTGTGCCCCTATTCCATGATTGATGGCGAATCAAAAGGCCCTTTGGTGGGCCGCTGTTCTGCTCAGTCGTTAGTTGTTTCGGCCACACACACTTTTGTGCGGTATAGTTGTCAATGTCGCCAATCAGTCACTGGAGCGGATCGCTTATGCTCTCGACTTAGTGACGTAAACATCGTAAAGGAGACAAGATGATAGCTAAAACGATTCGAACCGCTGTCGCAGTTATTTTTGTTGTCTCATATTTCGTGTCTTCAGTCTTTGCCGATGAGAATCTGGCGAACATCAATTCCATCGTCAATGGGAATAACCTCTTTGCACTTGAGCTCTATGCGAAACTCAAGAAAGAAAAAGGCAACGTGTTTTTTTCTCCATATAGCATCTCGTCCGCATTGGCAATGGCCTATAGCGGAGCCAGGGGCGATACGGCGGAAGAAATGGCGAAAACTCTGCACTTCATCCCCGGTGCGGAGAACACCAATCCGGTATTCGCGGAACTGAACGCAACGCTTGACGAAGTCCAGAAGCAGGGGAATGTCAAGCTACTCATTGCCAACTCCCTTTGGCCACAGAAAGGCCACCCTTTCCTGCCGGAGTATATCTCATTGATGAACAGGTACTACGGCGTATCTGTCTTGCCTGTGGACTATTTTAACGCACCAGAGGATGCGCGTACGCGCATAAACGGGTGGGTTGAGGCTAAAACACAAGGGAAGATCCGGGATATTGTTCAGAAACCTCTGCCCGTTGATACGTCCTTGGTATTGGTCAATGCGATCTATTTTAAAGGCAACTGGGCGCACCAGTTTGATCCAAGGCGCACTTCGAATGCGGATTTCTTACTCCTGAACGGCGCGAAGACACAGGTTTCCATGATGCGTCAGGGGGGGAGATTTGGCTATCGTGAAATCAATGATGCAAAACTGTTGGAATTACCTTACATGGGCGAGCAATTGTCCATGATTTTCATCCTCCCCAATGAAACAACGCAACTTTCCAAACTTGAAGACGAACTGACTTCGGCAAATCTTCACTCTTGGCTTTCTGGAATTAAAGAGCAGTTTGTCAGTGTCGATCTGCCCAAATTCAAAGTTACCTGGGGAGCCAATGACCTGATCAAGCCTTTAAAGACCTTGGGTATGCGGAAAGCCTTCATGCCAGGAGCCGATTTCTCTGGAATGGATGGAGCGAAGAACCTTGTTATTGGGGCGCTTCTCCACAAAGCGTTCGTCGAAGTCAACGAGGAAGGCACGGAAGCAGCGGCGGCCTCAGTCGTCGGAATGAGATTTGGAAGCGCGCTGAGAAGAAGCTATACGTTCAAGGCAGATCATCCGTTTCTTTTCGTTATCCGGGATAACACCACGGGTGGCATCTTGTTTTTGGGAAGAGTAATCGATCCAAATGACAAAACTTAGGCTCGCCTAACAATGTCGCGCAAAAAAGGAGAGCCTACAGAAATGGATAGTTGTGGCATTTGTGCCGTTTTGGTTTTCCGAGTAACTTGGTGAGCTGAGCGACCGAAGTGATGGGTATTATTTGGGAGCAAGACAATGCATACCGACAGTTAAACTTGACAGTTAAACTGTCAATATGGTATAGTAGATTCATGTCATCGTCCAAACACATTGAAACGGCTACCGCCGAACTGACGCTTGCCCTGGGTTCACTTATCAGGCGCGTTCGGGCGGCGGCTCCTTCGGAACTTAATGAACTGTCATGGATGCAAAAGTCCGTTATCGTTCGCCTTGATAAAGACGGCTCGGCAACCGCCGCAGACCTTGCACGCGCCGAAGGGGTCAAGTCGCAGTCCATGGGAGCGGCTATCGCAACGCTTGAGAAAATGGGGTTGGTCGAACGCAAGGCACACCCTACTGACGGTCGCCAGATGAACATCGTTTTGACCGCCAAAGGCAAGACCATGCGCAAGGATACGCGAGAGGCAAAACATACCTGGTTGGCTCACGCTGTGGAAAAACTCGATAAGAAAGAGCAGGAAAAGCTGTTCGCGGCGGGCGAAGTCATAAAAAAACTCGTCGATCTATGAAAGTCTCTTTTTCTCATGCATGGCGCGCATTAATAAGCAGAAATTTCAGGCTATTTTTTATAGGGCAAGGCATTTCGCTCATCGGCACATGGATGACGCGAATGGCGACCAGTTGGCTGGTCTACCGGCTGACCGGATCGGCGCTCCTTCTTGGTGTTGTCGGCTTTGCAAGCCAGATCGTTCCATTCATTCTGCAACCCTTGGCAGGAGCGTGGGTCGAAAGAACGAACCGCCAGAAACTCCTGATCTGGACGCAGGTTGCGGCGGCCATCCAGTCCTTTATGCTCGCAGCCCTTACCCTCAGCCACATCGTTACGATCTGGGAGGTCATTGCGCTCAGCGCCCTGCAGGGGTTGATTAACGCATTTGATGTGCCGGGACGCCAATCATTCTTTGTTCAAATGATCGAGGATCGGAACGATCTTGGAAACGCCATTGCCCTGAACTCAACAATGGTCAATGGCGCGCGCCTGCTGGGGCCTGCCCTTGCCGGCGTCACAATCGGGCTTGTAGGAGAGGGCGGATGTTTTCTGATCGACGGCATAAGCTATGTAGCCGTCGTTGCATCGCTTCTCATGATGAAGATCAAGCCGGTGGAAGTAGCGCATACGGCAGACAATTTGTTCAGGCAAATGCGTGAGGGCTGGGATTATGTCCGCGGTTTCCCCCCAATGAGGACGATCCTTTTGCTTTTCTCCATCGTCTCGCTGATGGGTTACCCATATATGGTTTTGCTGCCTATCTTTGCCGGTCAGGTTTTCCATGGCGGACCCTATACACTGGGCTGGCTTACGGCTGCTTCCGGGCTGGGGGCGCTCATTTCCGCAATTTCTCTTGCATTCCGAAAATCGGTCGTCGGCTTGACACGCATGATCCAGATGAGTTCGGCTACCCTCGGACTTGCGCTGATCCTGTTCGGTTTCTCGCACCAGTTCATGCTATCGCTTTTGCTCATGGGATTTGCAGGTTTCGGCATGATGCAGAGCGCTTCCGCTAGCAATACGATTATTCAAACCCTTGTGCCCGAAGATATGCGGGCCCGTGTCATCAGCTATTACGCGATGGCGTATTTCGGTTCAGCCCCGATCGGCAGCCTGCTGGCAGGTGCCTTGGCCCAGAAAATCGGCGCTTCCAACACGATTATCATCACCGGGACATTTTGTCTTTTGGGCTCGGTGTGGTTCTCGCTGCAAATGCCCAAAAACAGAACTGTCATGCGCCCGATCTATCAGGAAATGGGGCTTTTGCCCAAATAACCCAAACAAGGAACAATGAAATGAAGCTTGACCCGATCAAAACCGCAGTACTGACACTTGACCTTCAAAAAGGGATATTGGCGATGGGGGACGGCTACGAAAGTATTATCGACAACGCATCCAAAATCGTGGGTTTGGCCCGAAAGAAAAATTATCAGCTTATCCATGTAGGGCTGGGATTTTCCGAAGGCCACCCGGAAGTCGCCGATTTGGACACCCCCTTTCTAAAAGCAAAACGAAACAATCTCTTTGTCAAAGGGAGTCCCTCCGCCGAATTTCATGGCGCGATTGTTCAACCCGGCGACCTGATTATCTATAAACAACGCATCGGCGCCTTCTCCGAGAACCACCTAAACCTGACGCTTCGCGCGCGCGGCATTGAAAATCTGGTTCTTTTCGGCATTTCCACCAGCGGCATCGTCCTTGCGACCGTCACCAGAGCGTTTGATCTGGATTTCAAGATTACCATAATTCACGATGCCTGCCTCGATGCAGATGCCGAGGTTCATCGCGTCCTGACGGAAAAGATATTTCCAAAACGCGGAACCGTTGTCACTACGGACGCGTTTATCTCTGAACAGGAATACCCAAGTGGGGACTCAACATGAACCGGACAAACTATATCTCTTATTTTTTCGGCGGCGGGTTTCTCGCCAATGCCATTCCGCATATTGTCAGCGGAATGATGGGGCGTTCTTTTCAAAGCCCTTTCGCAAAGCCGTCAGGTGTTGGGCTTTCGTCATCGACCGTCAATATCGTTTGGGGCTTTTTCAATGCGATGGTGGCGTATCTGCTTGTGGTCCATGTTGGGGACTTCGACCTGCATTCAATCCCCGATATTCTTACCATGGGAATGGGCGGTTTCCTGATTGCCCTTTATTCGGCGCGTCATTTTGGAAAATTCCATGGCGGCAATTCCCCCTCTCCTTAACCGGCCACATGCGCAATGGGTGCATCTGACCCAGGTGGTGCTTTGGAAAACATCGCTTTTGTGATTGGCAGGCGCTGTAAGTTGACATTGATCGATCACCTTTTGGACGGACAGAAGCGTTTCTCAAATCTTCAAAAAGAATCAGGTATTTCCCAAAGAACGCTGACCGTCAATCGGGGTGAACTGGAAGAGGCTGTGCCTATTCCGAAATTTAAAGTCAGTCACCGAAAGCGCTTGCGCGGTCGAGATCGGCAATGAGCCCTGTCTGTGTCGGACACCACCCGAGCCTTTGCTGCGTCAGGGCGCTCGAAGCCGGCATATCGAAACCCACGAACATGGCGAGCCAGCCAAAGTGCCTGCCTGCTTCATCAGGGGAGATGGATACCACCGGAAGCCCCAGGCCCCGGCCGATTGCTTCCGCGATTTCCCGGACCGGCACACCCTCTTCGGCGACTGCGTGATATCTCGCCCCAGTCACTCCCTTCTCAAGCGCCAGCCTGTAAACCGGCGCGGCATCGAGCCTGTGCACCGCAGGCCAGCGGTTGAGGCCATCGCCGACATACGCCGAGACACCCTTTTCACGGGCAACGGCGATCAAGGGGCTGATAAGGCCCTGCTTGAACGGGTCGTGTACCTGTGGAAGACGCACCACCGATACATTTACCCCGCGGCCGGCCACTGAAATACCAGCCAGCTCCGAAGCTTTGCGGGGATTCAGGTGATTGGGATCGAAGCTGTCTTCGGTCGCCGGCTGACCCGGCACAGTGAGCCCCATTCCGGTTCCGGAAGTTATCACCAATGGGCGGTTCGAGCCCGAAAGCGCGTCGCCCAACGCCTCGATGGCGCGCCTGTCGATTTCGCAGTTCTCCTGGAATCTAGAGAAGTCGTGAATGAAAGCCGTATGAATGACGCCGTCCGAGGCAGCGGCCCCGTTGCGCAGGCTTTCCAGGTCTTCAAGCGAACCGCGCCGGACATCGGCCCCGGCGATTGCCAGCGATTGAGCCGCCGCATCCGTACGGGCGAGGCCTGAAACCTTGTGCCCGGCAGAAATGAGTTCCTTGACGAGCGTGGAACCGATGAAACCTGTGGCACCTGTTACGAAGATACGCATTGCCTTTTCTCCCTTCTCCCACGCTGGCGGTTATTTCAATACCAAGTCAAAGCGGCTGTTAAACATGCATACCGCCGGAGGCTTCTATCCTCTGCGCGTTCACCCAGCGGCAGTCGTCGGAAAGAAGGGCCGCGATCAGGGGGCCTATATCCTCCGCCTGGCCGATCCGTCCAAGCAGTGTCTGACCGCCAATCCCTTTCCTCTGCTCGTCCGTTCTCCCTCCGCCGAAATCGGTGTCCAAAGCTCCGGGCGCTACGCAGTTTGCACGGATCTTCCGCTCCGCGAATTCCTGGGCCACATATCTGGTGAGTACTTCTATAGCTCCCTTTGCTGCCGCATACAGGGCTACTCCGGCGCCATGGGTGAAGCGGGTAAGCCCCGACGAAATGAAGATGACATGTCCGCCGTCGGCCATGAGCGGTATCAGTTTCTGCGTGAGAAAGAAGGTGCCCTTAAAATGAACCTGCACCAGTTCGTCGAACTGTCCTTCGGTGACGTCTTTGATCAGGGTGCGCTGCGCGATCCCGGCATTGTTGACGAGATAGTCGAAATTCTTCTGTCCCCATTCCGCATCAAGCGTTCGCGAGACTTCCTCCGTGAAATCCGCAAACGATTTGACCTTGGCAACGTCGAGCCTGAGTGCTACGGCCTTTCCACCTTTTCCCCTGATCTCCGACGCAACGGCGTCGGCTTCTTCGGCATGGCTGTTGTAGGTAAGGATGACCCCTGTGCCCCGTTTGGCTAGGTTGAGCGCCGTGCTTTTGCCGACGCCCCGATTGCCGCCTGTTATGATGGCGATCTTCATGATGTTCCCCTTTCTCATCGTTTTGGGCGCCGCCTCTCGTTGCCCATATTGGAATGACTTGACGGATGCTACAAAACGGAGTTAATCTCCACTTAATAAAATATAACGGAGACATCCTCCGCTTGCAAGGATTTTTTACATGGTCATGAAAGGTTCACAAGACGTGGAACGAAAGCCGCGTGCCGACGCACGGAAAAACCGGGAGCGCATTCTGGAAGTGGCCAAGGAGGCGTTCAAGAAGTCAGGGGCCAACACCAGCCTTGACGACATCGCCAAACAGGCAGGGGTGGGGGCGGGAACCCTTTATCGCCATTTCCCTTCGCGAGAGGAACTTCTAACTGCCGTGTACAGGACAGAAGCGGCAAAACTCGCCGCAGCGGAACAAAAATTTGCGGAGACCCTTCCCCCGGTCGAGGCGTTACGGGCCTGGATGCTGCTGTTTATCGACTACATCGACGCCAAGCGGATCATAGCGCCTGCCCTGAACGCGCTGGTCGGCGATCCCAAAAAAATCTTCGAGGCCTCATATGCCCAGATCTGGGAGGCGATCCGGACCTTGGTCAAGCGCGCAATCGAGAGTGGCGATATACGGGAAGACCTGGATCCGATAGATTTGCTTCGGGCGCTCATTGGTGTCGCTAATATAGCAACCAGTCCGGATTGGCAACAAAGCGCCAGGAGGTTGGTTGAAATTCTCATTTTGGGATCGCGACCGGAAAAGTAGATCGGACAGAATCAGGCAAGGGCGTAATCACTCACGAAAACATCGGGATCTGACCCGGGTGGCTTAGATCGTGACGGCATGGCGTGCAGGGTGACTTCTGGGGCGGTACCGGCTTAAAAAAAAGGGGCCGCATGGCCGCCCCTGCCAGTTGTCATGCCGCCCGGAACGAGGCATATTTGTCCGCGGGCGATCCCGTTGTATCGAGAAGACTTTCTATGGCGTCGAAGTCGATCACCTGCTCGGCCTGGCTGGTTATCAGTGATATCTTCTCGGTATCCTCGGCCGATATCTTGGAAACATGGCCGCTCAGCGCGCTGAAGGCTTCGGCCGTCGTCTGCTCGATGCGTATGTAGGGGATGCCGCTGTCGTCGATGATGCGCTGGGTGATGGCCGACACCGGCGCATGGCCGGGGATGACGATCCCGGCGATCAGATGGTGAAACGAGGGTATGTTGTACAACGACGAAAGGGTAACCAGCAGTTCATCACGGGAACTGGTGGAGATCAGCAAGGTCGATTCCCGCAGGTTGTCGATCACCTTCTGGGCGGATGCGGCCCCCAACTGGGTGTTATGGATGATACGCAGTTTTTTGCTCGGATCCCCCATCAGCGGGCGTTCGAGCAGTTTTGCGACGCTGCGCAATGTCGGGTTGGCCAGGACAGGCGAATAGTCGAAAGCCCCGCTGACCCGGATATTCTTCTCGGCG
>Ga0316217_10001116_pt1 | contig 36182 bp, 18 predicted proteins | sample 1anoAmetaG_FD_203633 | JGI IMG/M metagenome (GOLD analysis project Ga0316217, IMG submission 203633) | Freshwater microbial communities from Trout Bog Lake, Wisconsin, USA - 1anoA | ecosystem: Environmental > Aquatic > Freshwater > Lake > Hypolimnion/Profundal zone | place: USA: Wisconsin...
CCAACCCCAACCCCAACCCCTGTAATGAATAAGCAGATTCGCTTTATTTCAACTCAAACCTATCTTCCATACTCAAGACGAATCTCCTCAAAGTTTGAGACATAACATTTAGCCCTCAACTCCTCAACCTCCAAACATCCTAGGTTTTCTCCGTTTTTACTCAATCTTACAGGCTGATTTATCTACTCATCATATCCGATTATTATCCAAACAACAACAAATAAGCAGGCTGATTTTGTTGAACCCTATATCTCAATTCAGCCTCACACAGGCTCAATCCCTAGCAAAAACAATAACTATTTCCAATTTATATTCTGAGCAGGGAGGAGACAATATCAAGGATCAGTCCTTCTGGTTTTTGGAGCATGGAACGCAGAGGATGTAATCGCATTCTTCGCAGGTTAGGTACTAAGCCGCCCGGATCCCTTTCGAGCAGGTACTGCAGTCTTTGATGACTTTGCCCGAATGCTTGTACTTGAGGGAGTGGCCTTGCGGGCAGGCCCTCCTTTGCTGCTCATCCTGGCCAGTTCTCATCGCCACACAACCCATACGGAGCAATAATAATAATATAAGCACTTAATAATGAGCACTAACGGCTAGTGTCCCAGGCACAGTCTGGACTCCCTCCGCAAAAAGATTTAGAACTATTCTTACTCGCAGTTCGACAAATTGGGCAGCGGCTACTCCAGCGAAGTTTTCAAGGGCCACGATGTCCGCACAGGAAAACCGGTGGCTATTAAAGTTGTTAACCTGCACAGAATTCGGGAGAAGGGGCTGGAGGACCTGCTCATGCGAGAGATTAAGCTTCTGCAAGAGTTGCGCCACGAAAACTTGGTCTATTGCCTGGACGCCCTTATGACGAGTAATAATTGTTATATTGTAACTGACCACTGTGTCTAGGGCGATCTCAGCTCATTTCTCGCCAAGAAGGGTATTTTATGCTTTACATAGGAAGACTAGGGGTTGACGAGGGGCTGAAGCTCATCAGAGATATTGCAGCAGCGGTTTGCCATCTCCACGAAAAGGGAGTGATGCATAGAGATATTAAACCTCAAAACATCCTCTTGCATAACGGTAAGCCGAAGTTGGCGGATTTCGGCTTTGCTGTGCGGTCGGAGGTGACCATTAAATAAAAATACAAAATAGGAAGTCCGCTTTATATGAGTCCTGAAGCTTTGATTGATAAGGAGTACTCGAAAAAGAATGACGTGTGGGCTTTGGGGGTCACAATCTTTTAGATTTTGTAAGGTAAAGCTCCTTGGCTTGCGAGGGACGAAAAATAGCTCAAAAACCAATTTAAAACAGAGCTGAAGTTCAAGCACGTCTACCATCCTGATGTTCAAGAGCTGATTAGAGGCTGCCTGGCATTCGACCAGAATTAACGTTTCTCAAGTGATAAGGTCTTGATCAAAATTGAAGAAATAATGGGGTTGAGGAGCAATGTGAAATGGTAGACGAAAGAGAACAAGGAAAATTAGTAAAACAATGCGAATAAGGACGTATGCCTTGAATAAAGTGAGGAATTCAAGAAGTCGATTAGAAATAACTATAATCTGTTGAAGTGGCTCATCAATTACAGCAGATTTGTGGCTAAACTGCTTCCCAAACTTTAGCAGCTCACTCCCATAGAAGAAGAAAGGTCTCCTATGGTCTAACTGACAGCCAGGGTTCTGCATATGACCATCTCCAAACTCACAAAAATAGAGCAAACTCACATTGAGTTGGGGTTGACTAACTTTTCGCATTTCAGAAGAACAACTCGGTTTTCGAAGATTAAAGCTGTCAGTGCAGAATACTATCAGAAATACTTTCTTCTGTTGACTAAGCTGCCTTTTAAATACTCACTTCCTCCAGTGCTTTTTATCACTTTTCCTCAAAATTTGATTGAGGCTTTAGAAAAATTAACTGTGAATAGCTAATCCAGCCAATAACGCCTTAAAATAGTGGACTCAATGCTCACGTTGGTGGAGGCCAATTTACTCTCGAAAGAAAACAATCCCACAAATCTAAGCCAAATCGTGAATTTTTAACAATTGATTGACACCTTACCTCAAAATTACGATGAGGAAAGAGTTTCTCAGCTCTGCGGAAAGAAAAATAATTTAATAGAGAGACTGAAAATCCTCGCTTAAAGATTAAAAGCTTGATTTTGATTAATATGTTTTATATCTAAAATAGTATATATTAGTAAATTTTAATAGTCTTACAATGATTAAGCTAAACAGCCAATCAATAAACAAAGCTAAGAATCAGAAGTAGATTAACTTCACTTTCGCTAATGCTAAAATTAAATCTAAGACTATTGAGTCCAATGCTTCCGAATTGACATCATCTTAGAAGCGGGCATTAGGCATGTGGCTTGAAACAGTGCTTTAGGGTCATAGTGAGGAGTTCATTCACGCTTTAAAAAGTTGTAGGAAGTATTCCATTTCAGCAATAGGGAGCTATATAAAAAGACATTATTCTCACCTGAAGATTATTGCTCAATACTATATAATTGCTTCGCTTTTGGACTATTAGCACATTCTGCCTTAAAGCTAAACAGAGGTTAATGTTTAAAAAGAATGCGTTTTTACTAATATTGTTATCTAGGAACTCACAAGTAGATTCTTTAGAGAAAGTCAATGGCTTCACAAGATAGGTTATGTGCCTATCTTTGCTTTATTTCCACTTTTTGACTCATTTTCTAAAGGCTACACAACCATAAATTAGCTGAGGAATACTTTGAGAAGAGTTTTAGTTGCCAAATCTACAGATAAACATAAAATAGCTGCAAAATAGAAGTTTTAGCGAAAAAAGGAAAGACTTTTATTCTTAAAGTTTACAAACAATATTGACGGCAAAGATAACAAAATATACCAATAAAATCTTTAGTAGCTAATGTTTCGAGTTAATTTGGTTATTTTTGAGGAAAAGTCATAAATGGGATCTCAAAGATATCTCACAATCAAGAAAGTTTTGGACCATCATTAGAAATTAACAACCTAAAGATACTAAAGAAATGTGCAAGAGGAGATCTTAAAAGACATAAAATAGAAGCAGGAGCTTTAGATCTTGAGGGAAAACTTTTAAATCACCTTCAAATCTAACATAATGACTAGGTCTAATGATCAGACTTAAAACAAGCTTTCGGCGACAAAGAAGGAGGAAAAGATTCCTGAGTCGGTTTTTTCAACTATGCCCTACAGCACAGGTACTGCGACCAGGTATTAAAATGTTGAAAGAAGTAGTCGAAACTAAGATTTGATCAAATATTCACATTATGGGCAAAGCAGGGGAATTAATTAGCAGGAACACTAGCGAATCAGCAGAAAAGCCCGTGAATAAGAAATCCAAAGGCGACTAATACAGTAGGCTTAGTAGGAAATGAAATAAAATTTAACAGTTCATGAAAATTTGCTGCACGAATAGTTTATATCAAAAAATTTAAGGTAGATTTAAAAAAATAAAAAGAACCTTGAGCTTAAAAATTCGATTCTCAAATAACTTTAGATAATTAGAGAGGAAAAGAAAAGTAATCACTGCCGTTTGCTCAATTATATTTGATAGTGAGGTCTCTGATAAGATCCGGGATATTTAAAAACAATCAATATTAATAATAATAGTGCTGAAACTACCTAAAAATGTTTTGATTTTTTATGATTAAGTAGTTTAGTTACGATTTTAAAGTTATAGGTTATGGGATCAATCAAATTCCGCTGGTGTGAGATAGTCTTTGTGAGGTTGAATTATAAACAGCTTGGAGGTGCGGATTATAATGAGCATTTTTATCCAATCCAATATCTCTACAAATCTTGTTACATTTGTGTCTTCCCATAACGTTCTTAATCCCTTCCCTTCCGCAATCTGTATTTCCGAATTCCTGAGTAATACTATTGACAGCAGGATCAGTCAACAAGTACTTATATCTGGTCACGACACCTTGCAGGTCGCAGACAACTGCACGGCAACCTGACTTAACAAAGGTGTAGTGCTGGAAACACTACATCGTTTCATCTCGAGTTGTGTATCCTGCATTATTTGTAAATTTCCTATATTTTCCTCTGAGATATCTTTAGGCACATATGTAGTCTCCTTTCTTAAAGTAATCAAAACATTGACTCTGGAAAGATACCAGATCGACTTTAACCAGATCTGGCTCTGGAAAACTTATTGTCTTTTCGTAACCATTTTATTAGAGTAGCCTATTAAACATTCTTGCATAATCGTTGCCAATACTGTATACTTTGTGCTATTTTGCAGCGCTTATATACGAAGTGCGAATTGGAGGATACTTGAAGACTTTAACCACGGCCAGTTGGTTTTTACCAGGACCTGAAATAATCTCTCCTTTAAAGCAATATCTAATGGATCCTTCATCAAAAGGTTCATCTTCAAAAAGAATTCTATTGCCGCGATTTGTTTAAGTTGAAATATTGCAACCCATCTCTAGATTTTAATTATATTGCAAATACTAAAAATAGTACTTATTTCAACGAGAAATAAGCTATTTTACAAAAAAAAACTAATAGATGGTCAATTTACCAAAAAAAGCTCTTAATGCTTAGAAATGTCTTTTAACTGCCATCTCTATATGAATCTCTAAAACAGGAAGCAAGAAAAAATCGTATATTGAATACCAAAATGTAGAAGGCGGAAATAGGCAACAAATCTTAATACTTTGAAATTACTTGTCGAAAAAACATAAAAAACTTAATGAGGAGAAGAAATTTTTTGCTTTATTGAAAAAGGAGTCAATAGTTATTTACATCCAAATTATCAGTCAGTATTTATCAGGCTAGAATAAATTCTCAAATAGTAGTAGTATGCCTCAAACTAATTGACTCAGTGCTTACTTTAGTGGAGGACGAGGACTTAATAAAGTATTCAAATTACTAGAGAAACAAGAGAAATAACTCATAGGAGTATTAGCGAATCAGCAGGAAAGCTCGAGAATAACGAATCTATTAGCAATTAATCTAAGAAGTGGAGGAGTAAATGAAATAAAATTTGGCTTTCCATGAAAATACACTGCACGAATAGTTTGTATTAGAAAATTTAAGACACATTCAAAAAATAAAAAAAATCTGGAGTTCAAAAACTTGATTCAACAATAGCTCGAGATTATTAGATAGGAAAAGAAAAGTAATCACTGCCGTTTACTCAATTATATTTGATAGTAGAGTTTTTGACTAATAAGGCATTTCTAAACAACCGATAGTAATAGTTAAAAGTTTAAAAGACCTAAAACTTCAAGTTTATATTTCAAAGCATTATGAGTTAAAATGATAGATTGATAGTCTACAATCAAATTCCGATGGTGTGGGAGCGTCTAACTGAGGTTGAGTTGTACACAGGTTCCAGATGGGGATTGGAAGATTGATTGCCTCCCAGTCCAATACTCCTGCAGATCTTATTGCATTTATGCCTCCCCAAAACCTTTTGCATTTCTTATACCCCGCAATCTGTATTTCGAAACAGCCCAGCCAGGCTGTTAATTGCGGGGTCGGTCAGCATGTATTTGGTTTTAGTCACTACACCTTGCAAGTCACAGACCACTAGCTGGTAGCCTGACTTAATAAAGGTGTAGTGCTAAAAACACTCCATTACCCAATTTCCATTGGTGTATCCTCTATTGCTGGTAAACTTTTATATATTTACCTCTGAGAAATCGTTAGGCAACAATGTAGTCTCCTTCTTGGAAATAGTTCGAATGAAGCTGGTTCATCAAAGATAGTTCACCGATTTGGACCAGATCAGGCTCTGGGAAGCATATTTTTTTTCTCCAACGCTTTTACACGAGCAGCTGATTGAACATTTTGGCGTAATCGTTCGCCAGACTATACACATTTAGCTCCTTAGTAGCACTTATGAACTAAGTACGTAGTGGAGGTTTTATAAAGGTTTTTATTACGGCTAAAGTACCTTTATTAGGGCCTTAGATGACCCTTCCTTTGAAGCAAAAATGAAAGGATCCCTAACCAAAGGCTCGTGATAAAATCTAATGACGTTACCACGTTTCGATTCTGTGGAAATATTGGAGCCCATCTTTTGTGACAATTAATTAGATTTCAAATACCAAATATTCTTCGATTAATGAGATCTTAATTAAAAAACATACTTATTTCAAAAAAATGAGCTATTTTCTATAAACTAAACTAATATTTGATCTGATTAGTCAAAAAAAGCTCTCAATCCTTAAATTTACCTAATCGCTACTTAGGATTGTTAAAGCTTTAAAAAGAATAACAAAGAATCGTATATTGAAAGCCAAAATAAAAAATGCAAAATTAGAAAATAACTAGGCTATTTCATACCTTTGAATATAAATGAGTAAAAATCAGAGAAAAACTAAATATAGAAGAAACAAAGTTTTCGTTTTTTCGAAGAATGATTTATAGATTATCTTATACCTGAAATGGAAACCAGTATTTATCAGATTATAATTGAAGCTTAAATACTAATAAAATATCACAGAAGTAAGATGACCTTTAGATTGACTAATTCTCTAAGTTATTCCTTGGATAAACGGATTCTATCACCTTTTCGGTTGAATATGAAGCTATTGGAGTCGGAATACCTCAAAAACTAATTTTGATCTAGCCAACAACTGAGTGCTTGTTGTCTGCGCTTAGTCATTTCGACGATTAGCTCAAAGTTTTCCGATTTCTACGATTCATTCGGATAAAAGAAGCAGTCATCCCAAAATGAGATTCCGCATTGGTCTTAGCTATGAAATGAGGGATTTGTTTTTTTTCGTTCAGAACTGACACTTGCCATGCTTTCTCTGGTGCCGACCGAAAGCTTTTCATTTTGTTACTTCAAATAATCAACTTTTTATTATATTTTTTTAATTGAGCTGAAACCTAATTTGAGGAAGTTTTAGGTTTTGTTTCTAAGACTGGTTACTCTTGTACCCAACTAGCCAAGTAACTTGCTTGAGATGTTATTCAAGCTATGATCTTGCTCCTACTTTATTTACAAGCAATGATGAACGAGAATTCTTAGTTTGGCTTACAGATCATTTATTTTAATCATCAGTGCATTATTTGAGGGTTATTGAGGAATCTTTTAGAGTTTAGCTTTATAATGATTGCAAGCAGTTTCAAGTAATTAAATTTTCTTCGTCTTTGCTTATAACTATCTAGAATTATTAGAGAGCTTTAGCTGTAAGAGTTTTATATGACTTTCATGCTATTTCAAATTAGCAGCATAAGCGGCTTAAAGTTGCCTAAATCTTTCTGCAAAAGTTTTTTTGACTTCACCTAGCTAGTCCTACTAAGCATTTTGCCTATGTGTAGAGGGTGCAGTCTCACAAACTTGACTTACTTGAAGAGATGTAAATTTCAGCTTCATTTCTTTGAAATCTCCTCCCCTTTTCTTTAAATGATTTTCTCCTTCATTGGTGTGAATCCTATTCGAAGGCAAATTGGTTTGACAGGTCAATGTTAGCTTTTTTTGAGATGGAACTCTTAGCCTTTCGATCTGTGGTGAAGGGGGAATGACTATTTTGGCGTTGGAATGAGTTCTTACATGGATGGGGTTAACTTATATGATCGAATTGTTGAGAGATGAATATCTTTGGTGGCTGTATGGTGACAAAGGCAAATACATTTTTTAAATATAATTCTATTTCTTTCAAATTCTATCTCAAATTTAGGGTAAGAAAATAATATTTTCTCTAGAAAATCTTAGCCTCAAGCTTTTAATCAAAAGTCTACAAATTTCCAACTTTTTACCTTAACATCTCGAATTCTTTATTATCTGCACAATAAAACTGAGTCAAGTTGAAGGATCAAGCTTGTAGGTTAAGTAGGTTTCCAGAGATGTTTGAAGGGACGAATGAAACATTTGGGTTTTTCGAAAGATAGTTCGCAATATTCATTGCTGCTTCCAGTTTTTTTATTTCGATTTGAGTAGCCCCATATTTAGCCACAGCTTAGTTGATCAGTTTAGCTGCGTCTGCCTCTGCCTCAGACCTGATGATTTGTGCCGTTTTCAACTCTTCATCTCTTTGAACAATAAACTTCTGCATTTCTGCGAGTTGCTGTTGGACAGCTTTTCTCTCAATTGCTCTAGAATACTCAGAACTAAAGCCTAAATGCATAAAGCTAACATCTTCTACATTGACATTGAATTCTTGGGCTTTAGAGTACAAACCATTTCTGATTTATTTGCTAATGATTTCACGAGATTTTAGCAGTTGATCTGCGTCATCTGAGTGAGAAAAGTAGTACATTGAGCGACTATTGTTCTTAGAATCTATTGACCAATTGAGTTGAATACTTTTCTTTCGTAATCTTTGCCCAAAAGCTGATGGATTTCTGGGAGCTTTTAAGGGACTGGTTGCTGAAGTATCCTCAAGGAAATTGTTACGGTCTGTAGGTCTTTAGTACCAGTTGTAACGTGAATGTCAATAGGCTTAAGTCTAGCATCATAAATAATAGGTGACTATTTGTGCTTAGATTTACCTAAACAAGTGGGATTTTAAGGTTATACCCTTGGTTGTAGACTGTTTTCTTGAGACCTGTTAAGGCGTTCATGATAAGAGCTTTCTCTCCAGGATCTACAACGTAGATACAACTATTGAATGAAACAAGTGCTATGCCTCCAAGGGTGAGCAATTGACTAAATCTCTTGGCCATGCAAATGATTATATTTTAATTCAGATGTAGGAGAAATATACGAAATACGTTGCTGACTATAAGCTCACCAATTGTCTGCTTGGAAGAGGCTCATTTTCTGAAGTTCTCCTTGCTTATGCTCGTGACCGAAGAAAATTGGCTGTAAAAGTCATCCCCAGAAAACAAATATCTGGTAATTCTTATTTGACTTAGAATCTGAGGTTGGAACTTTTGAGGCTGAGTTGGAGATTTTGCATTCAATAAAACACGAAAACATTGTAGAGTTGATTGATTTCAAAAAATCTCAAAACAACTTTTACTTATTCTTGGAATATTGCTAGGGAGGTAATCTTTCTTAATACATCAAATAAAGAAAGAAACTGCCATAAACCTAAGCCGTCAAAATATTTTCTCAAATCGTGAGAGGAGTCTCAGCGTTGCATCAATTCAAGATAATGCATAGAGATCTCAAGCCAGCAAACATTCTTCTCAAAAATGGAAAAGTCAAAATCACTGATTTTGGTTTGGCTTGCAAATTTTCTAAAGATTAAATGCTAAAAGCGTTTGTTGGAACTCCACTACATATGGCTCCATAGATACTTAAAAGAAAGTTATATAACTAAAAAGTTGACATTTATAGTGCTGGCACCATTCTATACTAAATGCTCTATGGTACTGTACCTTACAAAGGTCATGATACCAAAAGTTTGCTTGAAGCAATTTAGAGGGGAAAGCTTTCAACCCATAATCAAAAGGTCTCTGAAAAGGTAAAGAATCTTCTTGAAAAAATGTTAAAACCTGAACCTTAATAAAGAATTGATCTCTAACAGCTACTAAACTGTGTGCATTCTTATGAGGAATAGAGAAAGTAATAGCTTGTGGAAAATTACAAAAAGCTGAGTCAAGCATGCGCTTCTAATTTAGGAGTGATTGGCGGGTTGTTCTGCAAATTTTAGCTTGAAAACAAGTAGCTCAAAAGGCCAATCGATATGGATATGAGACTCTATAATAAGCTTTGCCAAAAATTATCAGCTGAAGCCATTCCAGCTTGATAATGATTGTTTGCTTCCGGTTTCTCTCTTTATTTTCTTTCTTTAGGCTATAAACCTAGTTTTCAGCAAGAATATAATCCACTGAAGATTTTATTGAAAAAAACAGTAAAAATAATTTAAGAGCTATTTTGTTGCAATAGCTCAAACCAAAATGCATTATTGGAAGTAAAGCTGTAAAATTATAGAATTTAGCTATTGCTTATTAACTTACTATATTAAACAGCTTGAAATATTGAAATCATTACATTATTGATATTAATTTTATTCGATGGTCTCAGCCTTCTCAGTGCCTAAAGCAAGAAGATGTACAGTTGAATCTATCCTTAGAAGAAAAGTATAATAGTCATCCGGGTCCTGGCCAATACAAGTACGTTCTTTCCAAAGTAGCCCCGAACATAGCCCCAAACATGTCAAACCAAGTGATCCCCTCTACAGGTAAGAATCAAGTTACTTAGTTTTGGCAAAGATGTGCGAAAGCATGAGAATAGGCCAGTCCCAGGCCCAGGATCCTATGAACCAAAATAGAGTCTTGTAACACATGTAAAGGTGATTGAATTCAGAAAAAGCCCAGTTTTTCAATGATGAGCAAGCGCTAACTATCTCAATAAAAACTCAACGTAGGTCCAGGCCAATACACTCCTCACTATATTTACGGCAAATAAAAATCTCCTGCCTTCAGGTAAATATCAATCAATGCAGCATGAGAGGCAAGTATGACTAAAAGTCAGGGTATATGCCAGGACCTGGCCAATATGAATACAAATCACATATTGCTGTCAAGTAGAGAGGACATGATTTCGGCAAGTAAAGTAAATCCAAATATGATGACCACAAGATTCCTGGACCAGGTGCATATGAGTATTAGAGTGCGGTATTCAAGTATGGATCCAAGCAAGAGCCCAGCTACGGCTTTGGCTCAAGGCTAGCTTATAATACTGATGGGTAGTTATGAAAATATTCAGAAAGGTACCCGGACCTGGAACGTATGAGCCCAAGAAAGAGGTTTTCTCTCATATTGGAGGCATAGTTGGAAAGGATTTGAGGGATTCACTGGTTATGTCCAGAACCCCTGGACCAGGAAATTATGAACACAATGCGAGCTTTAAGTAAAAAGCTCCTGTTTGGTCACTTCCAAAAGCCGACAGAGACAATAGTCCTGGAGAGAAATTCAATTTGGGCCCAGGACAATATGAGCATGTTGGAGGCTACAAAAAAGTATCTGAAGCTGCTCCTGCATACAATTTCGCAGGCAAATCTCAAAAGCTGAAATATGATATCAACGATGTCCCAGGGCCTGGCAGCTACGACAGATAGCTGATGAAATCAAGAAAATCGATAAAGATCGGGGAAAAGATAAAAGATCTTGGAAATTTGAATGTTCCTGGACCAGGCGTAAAATTTTGTTTATTTAGTCCTACTAGCATTTTAAGTATGACAATGATTCTTGGTTAAAAGGAAGCGGAAGATACTCTGTGGCAAAAGACTCAAGGCTTAAATAGCTACCAACCTATGCACCAGGTCCTGGAGCTTATGAGAACAAATCAACTGAAATCAAGTCTCCTAAAGGAAAAGTTACTTTTGGCCATGATGAAAAGTTAAAGCATGACGTTAATAAACATCCTGGACCTGGGCATTACGATCTAAAGCCTACATTTGCTGACGTGCCTAAATACCTTCTTCCAAATGCTTGATCGATAATAACCTATTATTCAAATTAGTGCGTTAATCGTCAATTTAGGCTTAGACAGGAGGAATCTTGCCTTTGGGCTTTATGCCTTTTTGCTTGAAAGGTTTTTATATTGGGAAAGGAATTGATGTATTGCAATTTGACGTTATAAGTCATTTATAAATTATATTTGCTTAAAATTAGCATTCTCAACAATGGATTCAGATGACCCTTTTGCGATTTTTCAACAGCCTATTAAGAGGGCGAAACCGGAAAGTACTGAAGAGCAAGGACTCAGAAAAATAATACACTAAGAGCCTATTATTAAACAGGAGATTATCGTTCCTGCATAATAAGATCCTTAAAGTGCAGACTAAATTTCACAGAAAAGGCTTGAAGACATATAAATTGATACAGTAAGAACAGAAGAAGGATGCATTCACGAAGTTTATTTCCCGAGAAATTATGTGAGAAAGTTCTACAGAGGCGAACTCAGAGCAAAAATTTATCCCTTTACACTGGATTCTTTCCAAGTTAAGTCAATTAGGGCAATCTAGTCCGATTAAAACGTCTTAGTCTGTGCCCATACTTCAGCAGGAAAAACTGCAATTGCTTAATATGCTATAGCACATTCTCTCAAAAATAACAGTAGAGTCATTTACACTTCTCCAATCAAGGCTCTCTCTAACCAGAAATACAGAGAACTAAAAGATGAATTCACTGATGTTGGGCTCATTACTGGAGATGTTGCGATTGATCAAAACGCCACTTGCTTGGTGATGACAACCTAGATCTTAAGAAACATGATTTATAGAGGCAGCTAAATAGTGAGGTAGGTCAAATGGGTGATCTTTGATGAAGTTCACTACATGAGAGACAAAGAAAGAGGTGTTGTTTGGGAAGAAACGATAATTATGTTGCCTCCAAACGTTAAATATGTCTTTTTGAGTGCAACTATTGGTAACCCCGGACAGTTTGCAATGTGGATAACTAAACTTAGAAAACAGCCTTGCAATGTCGTCTACACTGATTTTAGGCCAGTACCTCTTGAACACTATTTGTGCCCTGCTGGAGGAGATGGATTGTTTTTAGTTGTTGATTAAAAGGGAAAGTTTAGGAATGAACACTTTGACAAAGCCATTCAATCTTTAGGAGATGGGGTTAATCCTATAGGTTTAGATAAGAGGAAGAAGAATGTGAATCAGGGTTCAGATTTATCTAAAATAATAAAAGTAATCGTTTAAAGAGAGCTTGATCCTGTAATTATCTTCAGTTTCAGCAAAAAAGAGGTGTAGTCCTACGCTAAATCGATTTGCACCAAATATGACTTGTCCACTAAAATAGAGAAAGAGAGGATAGAAACTGTTTACAACAGAGCCCTTGAAGTTTTGGACTAAAAGGACAGACTGCTTCCTGCGATTGTTGCAATGAGAGAAATCGTCAAAAAAGGAGTAGGAATACATCATGGAGGTCTCCTTCCTCTTGTCAAAGAAGTTGTTGAGCTATTGTTTCAAGATGGACTGCTCAAAGTTCTTTTCTCTACATAAACTTTCTCAATGGGTCTAAACATGCCTGCAAGAACTGTTGTCTTCACAAACATTAAAAAGTTTGATGGAGAAAAGTCAAGATGGCTAACTGGAGGTTAGTACATACAAATGAGTGGAAGAGCTGGTCGAAGAGGTTTGGATAAAAAAGGTACAACCATATTAATGCTGGATGAAAAGATGTAGCCCTAGGTGGCTAAAAGCATGCTTAAAGGCAACAGCGATAATCTAATGAGTAGTTTTTACATAAACTATCACATGCTTTTGAACAGTCAAAGATTGGAAGATATTGATGTTGAGTACATACTTGCTAGATCTTTACTGCAGTTTCAGCAAGACGCCTAAATACCTTCTTTAAAGCTTGTACTAGAGTAGAAACAAACGGAATTAAAAGCTATGAAATTTGAATCTTAGTAGCAAATTTAGCAGCTTTACCAAATGAAAAGATATCTCAAAAAGGTCAAATAAAGTTTGAGAAATATTGTCTACACTCCTCAGAGAATTCTACACTTTCTTAACATAGGAAGGGTTATTCATCTAGTAGATGGAGAGGTTGATTGGGGCTATGGCATGAGTATCAATTTCCACAAAAAAGACAGCTTTAGAAAAAACAAAAGTGACTACGCAGAAGTTTATGTTTTGGATGCAATGGTTTATATCAAACCAAAAGCACAAAATCCTATCTTCAAACCAGCTAAATACTCCGAAGAAGGCGAAATGGTCATTCTCCCTTTTACTTTGAATTGTGTAAACGAAATAACTTCATTGAAGCTCAATAATCTGCCTTCGTAGCTCAGTTCATAGAGCACCAAACAAATGATTTACAAAACAATGAAAAGTTTAGTTTCCAAAAAGATTAACAATCTTCCCATCTAATGCAATCATCCTGAAGCTATAAAACTTAAAAGTCAAGTTGATGAAATCTAAGCGTAGATATCTAAATTCGCTAAATTATAGCCTTAACTAGAAAGATATGAGCAAAAGAAGAACCTTTATGAAGAAGTGAAGTAAATATCAAAAAACATTAAGCTAAAGTCATCAGTGGTACTGAACAATGAAATGAAAGCTCACAACAGAGTTATAAAGAGAGCAGGGTTGGTTGATAAGGGAGTTGTCACTTTGAAAGGAAGAGTCACTTGCGAAATAAACTCAAATCATTAAATCTTACTTACAGATCTCATTTTTTCAGGATTCTTCAACGATATGAACCCTATATAAATTGCTTCTCTTGTTTCCTCTTTAGTACATGAAGAAAAATCAAGTACTTAAAGAGCAAGGACAAAGATTCCAAGACTAAAGCAGAAGCTTGACGACTTAATTCAAAGGGCCAAAAATATCTTTCTTATCTTCCAAGAATGCAAAATGCCCATCAAAGAAGTACTTTATATTCGATTTAGGATGACTACATAGATAGCATTAAGGAGCAACTTGTAGAAATAACTTTCGATTGGTGTAACGGAGCTGATTTTGAGACTATCTGCAAAAAAACGGATACCTACTAAGGTAGTATCATTAGAACTTGGAGAAGGCTTAACTAGTTACTGAAAGATATGTCAAATGCCACTAAGTAAATTGGAAACGATGTAAATTAAAATATATTTAGGAACTCAGCTCTAAGTTTCTTGAAGCTGGAGAAAAAGTCTACCGTGGGATAGTCATCTCGGCCTCACTTTACGTCCTCTGATTTTTATCATTAACTGTGCTTTTATTAGAACATTTTTTGCTTTATTTATTACTCAAGCAGAAAATAAAAATTTGACTAAAAAGAGGTCAATATTGATCATTTGCGGGCATTATTAAGCTGTTGATTATTCTTATTTTGTTGCTGAAGGTAGTTATTCATGTTGATTTGCTGAAAATTAGGTTGCATAGCTTGGGTCTGTCGCATCATATTTTGGGCCATTACGAAGTTTTGTCCTTGTTGCATGTCTAGAATATTGTATTAGATACTTGGATTGTAGTACATTTGAGGATTCATATAATTTGGATTGTTCATCACATTCTGACCGTAAGTTGGAAATTGTGATACTGATTGAAGTGGTTGACTGGGTCTGAGTTAGGTATAAGTACATTCCAAGCATAGCCTTAAAAACCATAAAGAGCTGTTCGCGAGTGATAACAGTACTAAAATTGGGGTAAACGAGCTTTACAGCTTCATAAGAGTGTTGGGGAGTGAGAGTCATGTTAATATTGAGAGATTTGAAAAGGTCATTAAAGAAGTTTGTGATGTCATTTGGTCCAAGAGTGCCTTGACCTTGTGTATCGTATCTATTGAATATCTGCTCGATATAACTTTTGAGTATTTCGTCTCTAATCGCCTGATTGTGTTGGTACATTTTAAATTATATGCCTTTCTGTCAAATTCTTTATAAGCTCCGAAAAATTTGCGTAATAAACTAAAGAGGATCAAATTTTTGAGGCTGGTTTGGAGGGAGTTTTTGTTGGAGTAATCTTATTTAAGCTTCTCTAAGCCAAAATATCGAATTTGTTTGTTTTTGCCAACTATTCTTGCAGTAAAGCGATTTGTCTTAACATTTCCATTTCTTTTTGTCTAAACTCATACTGATACATCTCTTTAAGCTTTTCTTTTTCTATCCAATGCCTTTTGCTTTGCTCTTCTCGCTCTTCGTGGAAATTTTTCAGCATTTTGTCTATTTGCTAAACATAATCTTTATTTAGCTATCTAGGGTTACTTAAAACTCTACTCATTTCATGGTTCGATTTGGACAATTCATGGTTTTCCTTTTGGATCTTTTTATTCATTTCTTCGACATTCAAACTATGTTGCTTAAGTAAGTTTACAGATTCATTTAGTTGCTTTCTTTCTATCTAAAGCTCGGTAGATAGCTTTTTCTCACTTATCAAATTTTATTGAACTAAACGAAGCTATTCTCTCAGTGAAAGTACTTAGCTTTGAGCTTGATCATAGACTATTTGAAGGCTATTTCTGGATGTAGCAGTTTATTTAAGTTCAATTAGTTTCCCACTGAGGTAGTTTTAGCGTTCTGAGTTGTTCTTCGTCAAAACATTATTTTCTTCCCTAAGTCTTAAATTATCTATTTTAGCTTTTTATATTTAAGCACTTGAGTAATCTTCCAATTAGGCGTGTTTTTCTCTCAAATGTTTGTTTTACTTGTCAGATTATTCAAGCAGAAAAATCAGCTTTTGGTTGTCTGTTATATAAATTTCATTGTCTGACTTCAAATGAAGCTGCACTGTCTTTAAGTTTTCAATTTCTTTCAGTAATACACCATTATTTGCTTGCAAATTTTGAATTTATACGGTTTTTTGTTTAAGCTTCTCTTAAAGACTGATGATAGCTTCTTTCAGATGAGTTATTGTTGCGGCATTCTGTTGTTCACTGAGCCTGAACTTACTCTAAAGCTGCTGATTGTAGTCGTGTTGTGCATTATTTTCAAGTTAAAGTTTGTTATTTGAAGCAGAAAGCAAGTTTAGTTGCTCATTTAGTTGAGATAAATGTATTTGCAATTCTTTTGAAGCTACCTTAAACTGATTAGCTTCGTTATGCCATGAGTCTTTGGTTTTGGCATGATGAAGCTTTTCCTACTAAAAACTTTGAAAAATGATTTGCAGATCTCTTTCTAGTTCAACTACTCTATTTCGGTACTTTAAGAGTGCTTATTCGTACTAGGTGACTAGCTTCTGTTCATGAGATTTTTGAATGCGAATTTAGCTTTAAAGCTGAGCTGCCCTTCCACTTTACTTTTCAAGATAGCCTTTTATGTGTACAAGCTCGAGATTTTTTTCTTAGATGATTTTGTCGTGTTGTCCAAATACATATCTCATTTAATCTCCATGCATATTTTAGCTTTGAGAGTACTTTAGTTCGAGTTATCGTAGCTGCTGCTTTAAGAGAGAATTTTAACTCACAATGGTGTGCTATTTTCTTTCGGCCTTCTAAAGTTTGTCAACTAAAAGCTAGACGTAGCCTTATATCTAGGTGAGTTTAGCCACTCTTCTTCTAAGTTCTTCATTTTAATCAACCAAATTTTGGAGATGAATGTTTCTGAAATGCATATTATACTCAGCCATACCGTTGCTTTTATAATTTTATTATTAATTTCATATTTTTGCTAAATTTTATAAAGTTTACATTTTGAAAGGACAGACATCTCATCTCCCTCTTACTAGAGATTTCCTTTCTGAAAAAAGTTTGTTATTGTTTGGAAAAGATAGCGTAAAAGTGCATTTTTTAGCTATTTTTGCATGAATACACACTCAATGGAATAGACCATTTTTACGAAATATTATTCTATAGCCTAGTTGTAGGTTGGCATCAAATTTATGTCACTCCTCTTAGAAAAGAACCTCAAAAAGAATCAAGCCTGAATTGAAATTTTTGTGAATTTTCTCAAATTCAAGAATCCTATTTATTTAATCATAACTCCTTGCTCATAGTTAGATAAGATTCACAACGAATGGAAGTAAGAAAACAGAAATGAAGATTATAAGCATCCATTATTTATATTTTCATTAAGAAAACTGAAAATTGGCTTAACTATTATTTTTAATAGTAAACTTCATTACATGAAAAAACTTAAGCGAATTCCTTCTTTAGTTATAGACAAAATGCCTACAAAATTGCCTCAAAACAGCAAAAAAGATAAAGACAACAAACCAAAGCTAAGACAGAAGAAAATCAACATCTAATTAGTGCAAAAATAAAACATCAAGATAGATTAATGGACTTAAAAGGAGAAGTATTTTAAACCTATTGTAAAGAAGAACGCGGTAGAGAAGAAGACAAAACAAAGAAGTAAAAGCATGTTAGAAGTTAAGAAATCGGCGAGGAAGCTTGATGAACTCATAAAAAATAAAGTAAATGGTACTTGTAATCAATTTAATAGGAGGAATGAAGCAAAATAATAGTCCGAAACATTAGACCCAAGAGACTCTTTTAGATATTAATAGGCTGCTTCCAAAGATAGGATTCTCAATCCATTTAGATAGTATTCTGAATTCTGCAAACAAAGATAAGTTTTAACTTAGTGTCAGAAAGTGAAATTCTAAGATCAAGAAATTCAATGCACAGGATTTAGCCTAGAGTAAACCCTTAATTAATCTTAATATTTTAATGAGGCCTAAAAAATGGAATATTTAAGAAAAATTGAAGCTCTTGAAAAAGAAATTTGCAAAATTGAATCTTAGAAGCAGAAAAAAATCCTTTAGCTTTAAATATCTCAGCAAAAAGAATCTAATTTGCTCAAATGCTAAATTTAGGCCCTTCAAAAACGAAACATGTAACTTATTTAACAAAAGCACACATTATAGATTACTGTTGATGCACAAAAATCACAAATAACGAGTCAACACTAGACCAATCAATTTTTGGAGCAAAAGCTTTCATTTGAAGAGAAGATAAAGACTGAACTCCGTAAAACAAATGAGTAATCTCAGAATAGAATTAAAAACTTAGAAATTCAGCTTTTTGCATTTTAAGAAAATCTAAACGGCTTTCAAAAAATGAAAGAAAGTTATGAAACAAGACTCTAGAGCCTTGAAATAGATAAGAAAAGGATTAAGGGCAATGCCTTATAGTTGCTGCAGATTTTACAAAAGATAAAGTATAACGAGCAAAATGATTGAGATTAGTTTATATCTTTGAATTACTATATGGATCCTTTTATTATACAAAAAGTCTGAGAAACCTCAATCAATTATTAAAGATTCGTAGGATAATGCTAAAACAGCAAAATACGCCAAAGGATAGGAAGATTAATCTACAGTTGAGTGAAGCTTCGAAGTTTTAATCACACATTAAGAGGGAAATCGGCAATAGCTGAAAAAAAACTTGATTATTATTTATGCTTCTTCTTAGATTATTAGATTTATAATCCGCTCAATTTTATATTTATTAGTATGGAGAATAGCAAACTACAGTTTCAGTTATAGGAAAATGTATATATAACCAAGTAAACTTGCAGTTCAGACGAATAACAGTAACCTTAACAGACAAGTGATGAGAACAAAAAGTTTGGGAATATAAGTGGTTCAAATAGTAAGGAGGATCAATAACATTTTAGATAGTATATGGAGTTTTTTGAAGATGTTGAGGAGGACGTAAGAGACGAAAACATACATTTTAGGTAAATCCAAAGACAGCTAGGTTCTTTTTACCCTTAGTTAACTATTTTCAATGTCTAGCCCAGCAAAACCTATGAAATAGTAGTGATGTAGGTCAAACTTGGTTCTTATGTTACTAAATTTAAGATTATTAATACTAAATAAAAAAGTCCTTTCCATAGTTGCCATATGACTGGCTTTGGATCTTTCGGAGATGTTTATTCAATACCAACTAATACCCACAAGCAGAACATCTACGAGAAGTATGTAATCAAATGTTTTCCGTTGAAGCTAAATGCTAAAGAAAATACTTGCTTAAGAGATATAATCAAATAATTGTTTTTATTAAGGTTCACAAATGAGGTACTTTATAAGCAAAGCTATAATCCTGACAACTTTTTTTGCTTTGATCTTATTCATTACAGAAACTGCATTTAGTTTGCCATGGAAAAGCTAAGTTGGGATTAGACTTTGGCTGCTAATAGATAAAGAGATCTCAAAAAAAGTTTGAGAACTTTTCATAAGCTTGGTTTGGTGCATTGTGATATTAAAGAGGATAATGTTGCTTATAATAAAGAGCACTCAATGTGGGTGTTTATCGACTTTGGACTTTCTTTACTCGTCAAGTAAAAATAATCCTAGAAGTCACAAACAATTTTTTTAGGAAATTTCAAAAATGCAAGCCCACAAATGAGAAAAATATCTAAAAAACCTTAAGGAGGTCTAATAAATCTGTATTACAATGATTATCATGGCCTTAAAAACACGTTTGCTGATTTGTAAACTAACCGAAAGGACATAAAAAGAAAGATTGATGGCCTAAATGTAGCCTATAACGAAAATCTTATGGACAAAATTGAACATTTTTTGTTGATATTAAAGCTCAAGTATTATCTCTATGGTCTCAGCATAGATAACCAGATTATCTATGATTTACTGATGTAGTTTAAGTAAAAAAATGATTCAAACATGGAGCTAATTCTCCTGGAGTTTATTAGTTAGATAAAGCTCTCTGTCCTCTGTCGACTATTTTATCGTGAGTTACTAATAAAGAAAGAGGCTTCACCATAATATGTCTTTTACAAAAGCAGTCAAAGCTATTCTCTGAAAAACTACAAAAAGTTCGAAAATGAATAAATGTCTTAGTTTCAAGCAAAATTTGCAACTTTGATGTAAAAAGTATCTATAAACTTATCTTTGCATTTTATCAATCAAAAGATTCAAGAGACTTTATTTGATTAATCTCTGATAATCACCTTAGACAAAGAGCTTTATTTTAAAAATATTTTGGAGTTCATCAGCTTTACTTTAAATAAGCACAAAAGGTCTATTGTTTAAAAAAACTAGGTTTGCTCCGTTTTCAATAAGTTATTTCTTAAGAAACCACTTTAATAGTCCTTATCACCCTTAGAAAAGACTGTGATATATCTTTTAGACTATTGTACAAGCACACCTTTTACTTCTTGGAAAAAGAATAATCTTTTCAATGTTTTGACCCAATATTTCATTTTGGGCCTAGGCAAAAATGAGAAAATACTAGAAATAATTTAGTTTTTTTAGAAGAATACAAAATCTTTGGCTTAATTAGTTTTTACCCTTTATTTGCTTTATTAACACTTCGTTTGGGATCACAACATTCTTTTTAAAAGAGAAAATTTCTAAATTCGTTATTTAACTCTCTTGGTAAAGTTGACTAATTTAACGTTTGAATTACAAACAGTTTACAACTAAAAGCATCTAAAGCAATACATCTTTTAAAGGGTTGAAGATTCTAAACCAAGGCAGTTTTAAGATTCACTTTAAAATGACTATTTGGTGATTACTTTCTTTATTGTGAACTTAGGGATTCGGGAAAAGTACCAATCATGTGATCTAGAATTTGGTAAATCACTCGATAAAATGCTTAAGCTTAGCAGTAGAGATGTATTTGTGGCGACCTATGGCAAATAGGTTTTCGCGATCTTGCTTAATTTAGGAATAAAATTAACTTACAGTTCTTGTTTTGAGGCTTCAGTTTTTTTCTTAGATATTTTGATGCATTTCTAAAGCTAGCAAGAGATTAAATACTACTACTTCAGCATTATTCATACTCTGAGAAGAATAAAAGACACAAAAAATGTTTAGGATTTACTGTATAAATGGAAGTAGATTTTTAAGGCAGATTAATTGTGCGAAAATACAGTTATGAATCAAATCTTAGTTGAACAAAACTCATAATCAATCTTCAAAAGCGAACTTACTTCAATAGTGGTTAAAAAGTCACTGGATTTGGCCAAAACTAGTCGTTTCGATAGAGTTAGGCCGGTCCTCAATCTGTTCAAATCGATGTAAATCTTCAGCTATATCACATTAAATATGGCAGAAAAGCAGTTTATCTCTATCAAAAAATATTGCAGGAAAAACTTTTATGATTTCCTGAAGCTATATCCAACTGTAATAAACATACCCTATCTAAGAGATCAACTAAATCAAGCTCATAGCTAAACTTGCAAATACTTCAGATAGTTTGAAAAAGCGATGGATTGGCTGACAATCAGCTACATTGTTTTTCTAAAGAAAGACTTAATCTTATCTATATATTTTTTCGGAAAGTTCTTAGATGTACCTTTTATTATGGGAGGATAGAAATTCTTTTATTTATTTTTGAAAGCCTCAAAAGTGTTTATAGGCCCATCATAAGAGTCTTGTGAACAAAAGATGGAGCAGTTTTTTTTAGATTTTTTATTCACCAAACTTAAAAAACCAGAAAAAGTAAACTAGATTGTTGCTTCTTATCTAGAATTAAAAAGTGAATTCAGCCCGCAATTGCTTGAATTTGCCCAAAAAAAGAGTTAAGAATTTAGCGATGAGGATTGGTTTTTCTTTATCAGTAACATCGATATTTTTCTAGCTTAAAAAATCTAAAGCTTAAACGGAATAACTTAAGCCGTATATCATAGCTATATTTTGTAAATAATCCTAAAGATAAACATTTCTTTCTTGATGATGGTCAGAAAGTATGATACAATTGGTGAACACTTTCCTTTAAGATATCTCTAAGGTTGTTTATTTAGAAAATGTTATCACATTTACCTTCAAAACAATCGTCTTGCAGCACATAAAAAATAGAATCTTGCCCTCTATGTATAGTACCTTGGCAATCTGTATGCTACATTTGACTTCCTTATAAAAAGGTTAAAAAAACAAAATATTTAAGTTTCTGAATACTAAAAATAAGTTAATGCAGTTTTCACAAGCAAAATAACCTCCTTGAAGCATGTCCTTTCCTAGACCAAGAGTTATTGCTTAATTAGGTACTTCAATGTTGCCAAAATCGATGATATCTTTATTTTTAAAGTCTTTTTGAAAAATATCATGTAAATCAAAGACAAAAAGTAGCTAAAACTGTAAGTTATCGAACTATTAAACATAATGTCTCTTGTTTATGAAAATAAATAAAGCTGGAGGCATTTCTTTATCATAAAATAGCTTCTTCAAGTTGACAGCAACTTTACTTCGCAAAATTTTGTTGATTTGATTACAGTCTTACTTTAGATCAAGTGGAAATGTATTACAAACGAATGCTTGCTCAACAACTACAAATTAGTGAAGTTTTTTAACTATTTGTTTTGCAGCCTTATAGATTGCTTGTTAACTAGTACCTAAAACAATCGAATGTACCTCTTAGATAGCCCCCTTTTATATCTTACTTTATTTTAGTTCAATTTAAGTGATAATGCTTTTATTCTCAAGCTGATGAAAATAGAAGAAACTCTTTTAGAAAAACTGACTTTAAGAGACAAAATCTAGTTACTTCCTTATTTATTAATGATAGCAATTTACAAAGCAAAGGAAATTTAAAGTTATTCTGCCCGCTTTTATAGATACTTACAAAAAAAGATGATAAAATTTTTGGTAGTGAATGACTGGGGAAATCTTTTTATAACATATTGTAAGCAGTATCTTTCCTTATGCCAAAAAATACATATTCATTACTTTAAAAATCTTTATTCAAAAGTTAAGGGCTAAAGGTGTAGAAAGAGAAAGCTATTAAAATAAAAAATAGACAAATACTTTCCCGTAAAAACCAAAGAATTGGAAGAAATGGTTTTTTGAATTCAAACATCATGCAAATTGATCAATTCATCTTGTGTGTGTTCAAAATTTTTTTTTAATATTCAAAAAATCATTTATTAAGTAACTAAGTTCAATGAAAAGTGCTTGTTAAGGTGTAATTCTGACAAAGCTTCTTGAGCAAAACACGAATCTGCTCCAGTTTTTAGGAGAAATGGCGCACCTTCAAGTTTTCTTTCCCTTCAACTTTGTTTTTGAATAATTTTAGAGTATTTTCTAACCTTATATAGGTCAAATTAAATTAGTTCACTAATTTTGGAAGATACTCTTGTTTGAATGAGCTTAAGTTCACTAAACCTTTGATTTTGCTGATAAGCTACCCAATCCAAATCGATTTTTATTGTAGGTTTTATTAAAGTTAATGATACTAAGTAAATCTATAATTACTTTTGTTCGAAAATATTCCGTGATTCTCAAGATGATAGTTTTGACAAAGCAGAGTTCTTTCTCCATCTTCACTTTGCCGTAAAATGCTTCAGTTATTAGCTTAAGTTATTCTTGGACATTCTACTCAATCTAAACGAAGCTTTCCATGGCTTTATCTTTTCTTTCTTCAGTTTAAACCAGAATTGAATAAGAACTTAAATCAAGCAAATGCTTGTGATAGTTTTGGCAAAGCTATTCAATATAGAGCTTATTCTTATCATTTAGATAATGATCTATTTGGAGAGTTTTACTCTCATACTTCTAGATAACCGCTTTATTTAGCTGTACTTTTTCTTACAAGAGTTAAAGTTATTAAGATTTTTACTCCACTTTTCTTTTCAATTCACTTAGAACGGCCTCTTTATTTTTTTTGTCTTATTTATAGCTGTTATCTCGTTAAGCTGCTTTATTAGATTCAAAATGATTGCTGTAACAATGATTGAGATGACTTTAAACCTCTTTTTTCAATTATTTTTTCAAGTATTAGTCCAGTTCCTTAATAAACTAATCCTAATAGCTCATCAAAGTATCTTAGCGATGTTGAAGGTTGCTTGAATTGAAACAAATTAAGTATCTATTCAGTTTTTTGAGATCTTAAGTTTTTATCTCCAAGTTCTGTTACAAGTTTTCTTCCAAAATGCGAATCCTTTTCAAATAAGTTATTATAGCTTAACCAATTTTTTCCTCAACTTTTGGATCTTATTTAGAAAATTTTTAGATACTCTTTTCCTCTTTCTCAATCATAGAAGTGCTAGTCAAAAGTTTCAGAGTAGTAAAGCTTTTTTTCACTCGGAAGACAGGCTCTTAATTAATTTTGTGCTACTTTTTTTTTCGTGAGATTTATGGCGATCTTAACGAGTGCAGTGACAGTGTACTTACTAGTTATCTAAATTGAAGGTGATTCTAAATAATTGAAAGCTAACTTTCTGGATTGTCTCCTTTTATCTTCCTGCAGCTATAATGTCTAAATTTTCATGAGCGGAATAGATTTAGTAACCAAAAGAGGTTCATTGTCGTCCAACAGTTTACAGGTTTGGGTTCTGTATTAGTCAATTTTGAGTTTGTTTTTCAAGATATTCTTATGTAATGGCTTCAGCATCCTATTCTTCTATTATAGAATGACTACGAATAACGCAATTAATCATAAAAATGCCTAAAAAGATAGAATTTTTTTATTCCTCATTTTAATTGCGTAGATTTATGTCATTCAAGCTCAGAAATCTTTTGAGGCCAGATTCCATAAGAGTTTTTAATTTTATGAAAACTATAAAATAGGCTGAAAAGATTTAATTTTAAGAAGCTTAGTGCCATTTTAAGTTATTTTGACGAATCTTTCTTTTATAAAAAAGTTGTTCTATTGCTTTTGTGAAATAGTTGATTTTCAAATTCTTCCATATTTGAATATATAATAAAAAGATTTAAAGATGAAACTTACTACATTCAATGCTAACGCAATCTTCATGAGGCTACTAAAAAGTTCTCATCAACTCTATTAAAAAATTGCTTTCATAGAAAAATAATTGCAGTTATTGTGAAAAAAGTTGATATAGATATTATCAGCTATTCCTTTTCTCATATTTCTAGAGTCAATATCAGATTTATTAGGTTCAACTTCTCCTCAGTTTGCTACTGGGACTGCAAGACTTCATTAATCATCTAAAATTTGACTTTTTAGGCTTAGATTTGCTTCATTAGTCTTATTTCTAGCTTACTTTTTAAGCAGCATTTGCACTTTTAATGCCTGCTCATTGGATGGGCTCCAAAGTACTTGGGAACAATCTTTTTATGAGCAAAACTAAAGTCAACCTTTTATATCAAAGAGTTATCAGAAGTGCACTACGTTTCTTAATTATGGTCCTAAAAATAGTTTTTAAGCCAGACGATAAGCTAAAAGTTGTCAGGAAACTTAGCTTTGGCCAATTTTGATAGCTAAAGAGGACGTCCAATTTTCATCTTAGCGAAGGCATCTTGGAGCAATCTAAGATTGGAGATGAACTAATGTTAAAGTTGCGCTTGCCAATTGATTTTGCGAGTGGGGATAGTCCCTGGATGTATCATCTAGAAGATGCGGCAATAGATAGCACCAGAACCTAGCTATTAGATCTGAGTCAGCTCAAGCTTTATTAATACAAATCTACGCCAAGCAGATTATTGAGCCATTATAAAATAACTTGCCTCGAAACGTTTTACTGGCTTCTCTTAGTGAACGATTTTTAACTCATTGTTTGAATTAATATTTATTATAAAAGGACTTTTCTACGATTGTTAAAGCACTGAGCAAAAAAGATAAAGGTACCATTTTAAGACTTAAAGCAATTTTAGAAATATTACTAAAGAATAAAAATGGGTGGTGATCTCTTCATTTTTTTTGTTTTTTCAACTTAGCTCTTTCTCTTTCGCTTAATTTTGAAAGTAAATTAATAATACATACATTTGCTAATTTAAGCGCCATTATGATTGAAGCTTTTGAGAGGTTATCTCTAACCTCAACTCAGTACTACACTCAAATCTCCAGTAGTCAATTTTCGCAGAAGCTCATCTAATGCAGCGGATTCAAGAGGCTTGATAGCATTACAATAACCAATTTCAAATCGTTTAGTAAATCAAATTTTATCTAGAGGGAAAAGTATACGTAGGTCCTTTGCTTTAGTTTACTTCAATCGTGGGGCCAAACGGGGCTGGAAAGTCTAATGTCCTAGATGCATTGATGTTTTGCTTCAGCAACTAGAAGAGTAAATTGACTGTTTCGGACGTTAGGGAGTTTATCAATAGAGAAGGACTTGAGACTTATAGCTAAATGAATAAAAAAAACAAATACTGCGAGGTTTAGGCAAAGTTCATTCTTTAAAATGACAGACCGTTTACTTTAGCCCGGATATTGTACCCAGACTAGCGTCAATTATTCGTCATAGATGGAGACTAGTATCCACAGAAGATTTACGAAAACTTTCTCATTAAATGCAATATCAACTATATCACTTCCAATTTTGCTATTTGGCAAGGAGAAATAGATAAATTACTATTAAAGAATCCCAAAGAACTCACTAATTATATTGAAAACATTTCAGGCTCAGCTTTCTTCAAGAAAGAGCATGAAGACCTCAAAAGCTAAATTGCATAAATAGACAGTTATTTGGAAACTAGAAGTTTAAGGCTTGCCAAACTCAAGCATTCCAAGAGAACTCTCAAAAACATTACAAACCAAAAGAACTCATTTATTAAAATTCAGTCAGAGTATGAGCAAATTTTGAAGGCAATAATGTTACTAAAGTCATATATGTCTGAAATTGAGATTAAGTAGCTTGAAAGTCTGGTAAAATCTAAAGAAAAAGAAGAGAGCTAAAAGATAAGGCAAATAAATGAAAACAAAATCAAGCTGCAAAGATAGCAAACAGAAAAGATCCAGCTCCAAAATAAGATGAATAAATTGATTAAAGAAATCGCATAAAACGTTTCACAGCTAAAGAATGTTTAACAGTTCACCAATGTCCTTGATGTACAAAATATCTCTGAGCTGAAAAAAACTGTGGAGAATTTGAAAAAGTATTTCGAAAGCTTGAATATGAGAAAAGAAGAAATAGAAAAGTAAATGAGTCAAATGCAGTCAAATGACATAAATAAAGAATATTTGTAGCTTTATGGCCGATGGTAAAAATAAAATTAGTCAATTAACAAATAGCTCTCAAAAAGAAAAGAAGAATTCCTTTACGTTCTAGGTATCTTGCAGTCGAAAAAGAATATTTTATAGGACTACAATCAAAAACAACTTAAAGCTAGTGAAATGAGTAAGCAATAACTCAGACAAAAAGAAGAACTACTCAAAAATATTGAATAAATAGAACAGGCGACATCTAGAATGAATGTTTAACACTCCAAAATGACTCAAGATCTTTCCAAAAACAAGACTAAAAGAGAAGAGCTAATGGAAAAAATAATCAGAAAAAATGAAGAAATCATTGAATTGGAGTCATTATTTACCTAAAATATAGAAAACTAGAAGGACAAAGAGCTGATTCTAAAGCTAAACCAAATAGAAGGCTTTTAAGGAGCTATTTAGCAAAAGGTAAGTCCATCAACTAAAAAATACTAAATTTGTTTCCAACTAATGCTAGGACCAATACTTAAATACTTACTTTGCTCAAATGAAGCTTCTTCTAAGCAAGTAGCTGTAAAGCTTAGGTAACACTACCAAATGAAGAATATGGTAATTTTGAAGAATGTCCAGTAGAGAAAATAGCAGATTTCGAGATCTATATTGGGAAAGATGGGTTTGCCTGCGATTTAAGCAATCTAATATGACAAAGATATTGCTAATTTCTAAATTTTCTTGAAAGAGTACCTAAACGGGAAGATTATTTGTGATACAATGTAAAATGCTTGGGGTTTATTACATCAGAACATTAAAGGTGTCAAATAAATCTATACTTTAGATGGTAATGTTCTTCGCTATGATGGTGTAGTGACAAGCTATGGAGCCGTTGATACAACAAAGCACAAGTATAGATATGTAGACGTTGCGAAGAATACTTCTGCGATTGGAAAAGATATTTAACTCTTGAAAAAAGAAAAGGCCAAACTTGAGGAATAGTTGGAAGTAAGCAAAAAGAAGACTAATTAAGATGCTTTAGCTAATCATCGTTTAGAAATTCAAAAGATTTAGTCGAAAAAGTAATAACTCAAAATGAAACTCTAAGCTTTAAATAGGTCTATTGATAGTAAAAGGGATGTAAAAGCACCAAAGGGACTATAGAAAGAAATTTAATAGCTTGAAAAAAGGTCAAAAAAGCTGTAATAATATATGAATGAAATAGAAAGATAAATGCTGAAAAGCAAGATATTTTCTGAGTTCATTAAAAAGAATAATATCAGTATGGAGAATTTCAGATCTGTGCAAGATCTTTCAAGCTTATAGGCTACGATTCGGCTTAAAAACAAGTATTCCAAAGAGCTTCAAGAAACTTAAAGATAGATAAACAAAATCAGAGATCAAATCATCTAAAAAGACACCAAATTACAAAGTCTTACAGATAAAGTAAGCAGTGTTAAAGGTATCAATCAAAAAGAAAGCCTTGAGGAAACAATAAAGAAGAAATAAACCTAACTTGTAGCCATCAGAAGTGAGCTTGCAAAAATGTCTAATATAAACATTGAAGCTCTAAAATTTAAATCTGAAGTGCCTCAAATGATAGCTAAACTGGAGGTTATGAGAGAAAGAAAGCTTAAAATGGTGAAAACTGAATTAGAAAACCTCGGATTATCCTCTGAGTTGGCTTAAGTCGAATACAAGAAGCTTTAAGATCATTTAGGATTTAAATTAGAAAGGGCCTTAAAAGATAGGCTTTAAAGTTCACTTTAAGATCTATAGAAAGAAAAGAATTAACTTTAAACAGAGATTGAAAAAAATAATATCAGTATCTCAGATGTTAGAACCTAATATGAAAACTAATAAAGACTCTAGGCTTAAATGTAGAGGTTAAGCAGTGATCTGAAGGAGCATAATGACCGAAAAAACGATTTGCTGGTGAGACTCTAAAGAGTGAAAGGGGAGAGAAAGTCAGTTTTCATGAATTTTATGGACACAATGAAGCCTATTTTATAAAATGCCTATCAAATGCTAACACAGAAGGAGGGAATAGCTGGAAAAGCAGAGATCTATTTGTAAAACCAGGAGTTTCCTTGTGATTATGGGATCTATTATACGCCAGTTCCACCCGCAAAAAGGTTTATTTATGATCTAGATCAGCTTTCAGGAGGGGAAAAGTCTATTGCCAGTCTTGCCTTGCAGTACGCAATCACTTTAACTTCCAAAGCACCTTTTTTGATTTTAGATTAAACCGACGCTTTCTTGGATTCAGAAAATGTCAACAGGTTCAAAAATCTGATAAGAAATACATTCTAGAAAGGTACTTTTGCACTAAAATAGAGCGAAAGCTTCAGTTAATCTTGATCACTCATAAGCGAAGTTTGTTTTTATCTGGGAAATCCTTAGTTGGAGTGACCAAGTTTAAGAATGACCCCTTTAGCAAAGCTTTTTCTTTGAGGCTTCAAGATCCTTCGGGCAATTATGAAGAGGAGCCCAAAGCATAGTAATCTTGATTATTTGACCAACAGACATAACTATCACTTTATAAATTACTAAAGTTTAGAATCTTTTTAAGAATCACATGTAAATATCTATCAGTATTAAATACATTAAATTGTCAATAATTAGCAGCTTTTGAGATTAAGAGACTACTTATCCACTGGTTGGCAGTTGCAACAGCAAAAGGAAGGCATAAATCTTGTATTTTCATTTTTCAAGCATATCTATTCTAACAGCTGTACCTCAAATTTTACACTTGTATAAACATTTATGATTAATTTTGCTCTATTTTAAAATTAAATTGGTCATTTGATTTCAAAGATGAACCAGCAGCACCAGCAACAAATGCTTTACTTTGTAATGATTTTGCCTATTTAGTTCGAGAAAATGACTCGTCGGCTGGCAGACACCTTCCTGGAAATCAATCAACTATGCAACTAATAACTCCACCATCTTTAACGACCATCAAGCCCCATACAATAAATCCCCCACCCCGTAGAAATACCTTTTCAACCTATCATCAACGCAGCAATCTAATTAGACTCTTCAGAGTAAATGGCAGTCAAATAACCACCTAAAACCAAGCAAATCAAGAAATAATATCTAGCAAACGAAGACTAAAAAGACGAGGACACTAAGGCAAAGAGAAAAGTAAAAAAGGCCAGCCATAAACCCAAGGCTCCAGCTTCGAGCTTTCTTTTATTTTTTAAGGACCAGCAAAATAACATGGCTCAGACGTACCCAAACTACGGAGTGACCTAGCTCACCAAAGTTGCTGCTAAACTCTGGAAAGACCTGTCCAAAGAAGAGAAGGAACCCTATATCAAACTTTGTGATGAAGAGAGGAAGCTCTACCAGCAAAAGATGGAGAAATACCGCATTGAATTCCCGCATGAGATAGCATAGAAAGAGAAGGACAAGAGGCTGCTGAAGAAGTAGAAGAAGAACAACCCAGAGAAGGGAACCCGTGGCAAATAGAGGGTTGAGTCAGATTTGAAGAGTAAGGCCAGCTTAGCTGAGCAGGATGCTTAGAAAGTAGTCTAAAGTCAGAGGGAAATAGTGGCAGAAGAGATCATAGATAGCGAGTAGTTTATGAAGGGCGATATGTCTGACAGCTTGGGACTGATCTGACTCAAATAATAGTTTATGTCCATCTACTCTACCCACCCATTTACTTGCTTTAAATACATCATGACTGTCTTAATGCATCATGACTGCCTTAATACAACATGACTCCCTTAATACATCATGACTGCCTTAATACAACATGAGTGCGTTAAATAGATTATAGATGGCTATCAGCCGAACTTCCAGATGAGGAAGCCCACGTGGTTGCGGTACAGCAGGATGCAGGCTTTGCTCTAGTAGTTGAAAAAGGAGCCGAAGTTGACCCCGCAGACCACATGCCAGCACCCCTTGAACTACTACTCGAACCCTTTCTTGATTTCCTCTGCCGCATCCTTGAGGTAGGCGATCTCGTTCTTGACCATCTGGACGTAGATGTACTCGGTTATCAGGAGTGCGTAGTCTTTCATGTCCACCTTCATGTCGCAGAACTTGATGTCTGTGGATATTTGCAGGTTGGAGGGCACCCAGTCCTTGGGTATCCTGGCCCTGGTAGGCTTGTCCTCGTCGCCCTTGGGTTATTTCTCCTTGTTGTCTTTTTCCTTGCTCGCCATTAAATAACTATCTGGCACATATTAAAATTGAAACATGATTGACTAACAAGCTGACCCAAATATTGCCTCACATATTAATGTTGCGGCCGATGTATAGGTAATATTGGCAGGCTTCGATTATGAGTATGTGTGAGTATGACTGTTCTGGTGAGGAATGTGGGTGTTGGGTGAATAGCAGGGAGCAGGATGATGTGTAATTATGGTAATTCTAAGCTGTTGATAAATAGTTGATGCGCATGTGATAGGATAATGAGTAGTTCAAGATAATAAATGGTTAATTTGAATGTAACCTATTCTATAGGTAGTATTGGCGGCAGATCACATCATAATATTAAGCTTTCATCCTGTTTCAACCAACCCAATACATTTAGCTACATCGGCATAACTTAACTATGGTATCATTGTTTGCTGTGGCTCAGCTCCTTCTCGACCTCGGCCAGCGATGTGCCTTTGTCGGGCTAGGTGGGGCTGTAGAGCATGTAGATGATGGTGGTGAGGTAGATGATGGCTGCGATGATGAGCAGGTTGAAGGCGATGCCTGTCCACATCCCCCAACTCACCGACCTACTGCTGCCCTCGACAACCCAGTTCGCAATTATCGATAGCACAGTACTCACCAGCGCGATCAGCGAGTACCCCTTGGTCTTGACCTCGCTGTGCGCTCGGATGAAGTTCAGCTTGCGGTCCCACCGCTTGTTCGCTGCCCGCTCTCTCAATAACAACACAGCTACTGCTATTTGCGCTGCTCCCTCACCTCCCTCAGCACCTGCAGAAAGGCCTCAAAGTTGTAGTCGGCAGTGGCTAGGTTGGTGGCGAAGGTCACATCGGCGATGAGATGGTCGAGTTGGATGTGGGTGAAGGCGGAGAGGTAGTGGGTGTCTGAGGTGGTGTAGTTTTAGTAGGCGTATTTAGCCCTTTGGTAGGGCTTATTGGTCATGGTTATAATATAGTGTATGATATAGGAAGTAAGCTCTGGACTGGGAATTAAACTACCAGCATCCCAGAGCATAATACTAAAATTGATGTGTAGAGATAGATGGAGGGGTGGTTGGACGCAGGTGGCTGGTTTGCCGCTAGCCAGAGCTTGCAACAATAAATGGGTATTATAAATAGCCTACGTTGGATTATAATTAATTGATGTTTATAGCGAATGCATTAATTAAACTTGATGGAGAATTGATAATTTACAAGTTGCAAATTAAAATTAGTGCCGATTGGCATGTGATCTAGGTTGAGAGGATAATCCAAAATAGGCCGAGGTCGAGATGAGTACGATAGTTTGTTTTAGATCTCCTTATAACTATGATTATAGCAGAGCAATAGCTAGTCTGACAATGATCAGCAAAATGATGGCTAGTCTGATTAGTACATGGTGTCATATTTAACGTATTAATAGATAGCATCAACCAGCCATATTTGGCCGGTGTGTTTTGTAACTCTATATGATTGGATCGTTCTTGAACTATAAGGATTCAACTCGACCTGTCATTTGATGCATCTCAAATCTATATAATAGTATCAAAGTCCGCCATCATTTTTGTGCAACCGACCAACTCAATATGGTAGATTCTTGCCCAGCTTATCACTAATATTTGTGCATCACGCAGAGGGCTGATTTAATGTCACCTGCTTATCATTTTCTCGCCATCTCACTCATGCATATAATAAAATGAAATATAGCGAGGACCGCATCAGCAGGGAGCTCAACAAAGCCGAGTAGCAATAGTAAATCACCCATCTGCAGTGGCTCCTCATGAAGAATACCCGCAGAGGGTACGCCAGAGACAAAAGCAGAGCGTAGGAGATATCTTAATGGGTCAGCCATTAATAAGAAGACAGACAATCACGCAGGAAACCATACTTCTCGCTATTCAAGAGTAAGGATGTGGACAGCCCTAAGAGGTAAGGCAGGTATTTGGATGTTTTTAATGAGACAGTTTCTCCATCATTTCACAAGTATGAGAATTTGAGTGCGATGGCTAAGAAGCAAGAAGAAGGCGCTCCTTCTGCTGTTTCTCCTAAAAAGTTAAATCTACAGCTGCCAGTTCCGAGCCTTCTTTAACAATATGGCTCGAATCCTGAGCTACTTGAGGCGAAAAAAATTAGCCTGCCCCTAATCAAGAATCTTAATGTTCCTGTTAGTCTCCTCAAAAAAGGCTAAAGAAGGCGCCCGAAACAATAACCCGAACAACTATAACCCTTCTTATTGCGGGGCAACAGTGAAAGTATATAGCTAGGCCTGAAGGAAGAAATTTAAAGTAGGTACAAAAGGGGGAAAATGATGGGAGGCACAAAAAGAGGCATCAGTGGTCTGAACCCATTCAATACCAAGCTATTGAGAAGCTCATTATAGAATAATAAGCTTCAAGAGTGCATCACTTTCATCAAATGATGAAAGCAATAAAGATAAGAGCCAACGACCAAATGATATTAATGATTGTATTTCATTCTAAAGTGCTTTTACTTTGTGATTACAAATGGGCGCATGGAGGTTTATCTTCTAAATGGGCAAAAATATCATTGGTTGATTTCCAAACAGGCCAATTTGGTTTTGATTGACTTCAAATAAAGGTCATCTATCTATTGGGTTTTATGCAGCGTAGTTCTCAAGCCATTGAACTTCTCAAGGTCTTATCTCTTTCTTTTGGCCTCAGAGTCGTACAGCTTTATCTTCTAGCCCAGCTATTAGAGGGCTTTTTCTTTCTGCTTAAAGTTTCGCACTATTTTCTTGATCTCGTAATCTGTGCTAGTTACTCTACTTCGTCTCTAGGTCTTAAGATCTTGCAGGTAGTCTTTGTATTTGACTCTTTAGTTCTTTTACTTTTCGACTAGAGTGTGCAAAGACCTGGACTTTGAGACTCTTGAACTCTTTGTGATTTCAGGCAGCTATTTGAGGTACTAGTTGCCTATTTACTTTGCATTTGCGTTTAACTAGAATTATCTAAATTATCCGTAGATTTGAAAGTCATTGAGAGCCTTTTGCCCCAAAAAGTTATACTTTTTTCTATTTTTGCCTTTATCGATTTAGATTTGGACTTTTACTTTTTTTGCCTCGTCAATTACCACAGGGATTTACTTGAGCTTTTATTGGAACTATTTTCTTCTTTTTATTTTTTATTTCTACTCTGCGAGTCTTTTCTCATCTTTTGATAGAAGCAGATTGAAATTGGGTTTTTATTCAGTTGAGTTAATGTCTTTTTCTAATGATTTCCTTTGTGCAATTCTTTACAAAAACACTTTTTAATGGGATTTAAGTGCTTAATGATCAATTTTTAGTGAAATTTTATGATTCTTTCGCTGAATTTCTTACTAAAACTTGGCTTAATTCTATGTCTATTTGAATTTTTTTTCCATCACAACGTAGAGAGGATCTCTGAATATATCTAAAATTACATAATCCGGTTTTAGGTATGTGAACTTTTGATTTGTTACTATCTTTTTAGTTTGTTTTACTCTATTTACTAAAGCCTCCTTTCAATGACTTTCTTTTTCTATAGTTTTTTGAACTAAAGCTGCTGTTAAAGCTATCTTTAAGCCTTTTATTTTTCCTCCAGCTCTTGAATTCTCTTCAAATTTTCTAATTTTTAGCGCTTTTCTTTGAGTTCCTGTTGCTATTCTCTCCACTTTTTTATCTTTTACTAGGCTTATTTCTTTCTCACCTCGTTTTTCTCCTTTTCTTATTCTTTAAGTAGCTTCTTATTATTCAGCATCTATTTTTTAATTTTGGCATACATTTCCGTGTTCTCTTCAATTTCTTTGTTGATCAGCTATATTTAACTTCGATTTCTTTAACTTTTGTTATTGTTGTTAGCTTCTAGATTTCTCTTCTTTTCGATAGTTAGTTCTCCATTTTGTATCAAATTTTACACTTTTGTAATTCCTTAATTGATGAGACTTTTTAGTCTAGTTTCGATCGGCTCTAACTTGATGATTATTTATTATTTCGGAGTTTAAATCTGCTTTGAGGATTTATTTTTTATTAGTCCTTATCTCATAACCTTTTAAGATTATTGCTATAATCTAATCAAATGAAAAAAGGCTTAAAACATTTAAAATCTCAGCCAGTTTCTTTTCGTTTTCAAAGCAGTCTTTTTTCTTTGTTTCAGCTAACTGTATAAAGCTTATTTTTGTATATATTTTGAACGTCCTTAAACTCAAAGAAAAGAAGGTTGATATTTGGAACAGCTTCAAGAACAAAACACGCTTTTTCGATCTCAACTTATTATAATGACATTTTTTGCAAAGAACATCTCTTTTCTTCAAATGCCTTCGTACAATTATCATTTATTAGGCATATTACTAAGAATCCCGATAATCTTTGACCCAAAAAACAAAAATGTAAACTGATTAGCAAATGTTTTGACTTTACAATATATCTACTGTTTATTAACATCAGAATGTAGAAATTGCTTGACTTTATGACCTTTGAATCAAAAAATAACGTGAGGGTTATAAAATTAAATCCGAAAATATGCAAAGAAGGAGAGATTAACAACTATACAGCACTTGCGCATCTATCAATCAAAACTTTTCGGCTTTCAGCAATTCCAAAAGGAAAACTTTTCTTTCCGTAGTCACTAGAAGCAAAAGCAAAGAAAAAAAATAGGAAACTTACATCTCACTCAACTCCACAAAAAATATTTAAGAAAACTGCCATAAAAATGTAGATATCATTATGCCGCGTTCCTAGCCAGTAATAAGCACTCTGGTGGTACTCGAGAAACCAAAGAGAAGAGCTAACTACGAAAACAATGCAATTCGCCAGCATAGATTTCTATCTTTAAGGTTGGAAGAAGAGAAGTAGCTTTAGGGAAAGCGCATACTGGAAAACCAAAGATGCTTTTGGGGTAGAGATTCTCCAATTAATAAATTAATGGCTTTTATATGACTCATTATAGCATTCTGTAAATATATTTACTAATAACATCATGGG
>Ga0316217_10001117_pt1 | contig 36120 bp, 20 predicted proteins | sample 1anoAmetaG_FD_203633 | JGI IMG/M metagenome (GOLD analysis project Ga0316217, IMG submission 203633) | Freshwater microbial communities from Trout Bog Lake, Wisconsin, USA - 1anoA | ecosystem: Environmental > Aquatic > Freshwater > Lake > Hypolimnion/Profundal zone | place: USA: Wisconsin...
GGCAGATTCAATTTGCCATCGCGGCGAATCGGCTGGGTGGTATCCAAATTCGGCGAACCGGGGAAGGTGATTTTCAGACTATCGCCCTCGCGCAGGATAATCGCTTCTGAATGGGGCTGTTCCATCAGGGGCTTGGCGGAGGTGACACTTCCGGTGGGCATGGTAGCACACCCGGTGAACGCGGCCATCGCGGCCAAAACGAGCGCCGCCAGCTTGAACGCCGGACCGGGGCGGGAAGGAACTTGGCTTGTATTCATGATCTAGCTCCAATGGTTGACTGGTTGCCGGGCCATCATAGCGGGAAGCCGTGGCAATGCAATCCTGGTTTTTGCCCGTCTGGCTTTGTGTTCTTTATACGACGATTCATCAAATTGTTCGCAGCCGGTGCAAATCTATTCGTCCTCGTCCTCGAATTTTCCGGATTTCGATTACGAGGACCATTTGATTGCGGCGTTAACCGCGCGGTGTTCTCTCGCAGCCAACTTCGGATTTCGGGTTTAACCGACTAGTCTGTGCGCCTTGCCGGACGCACCAAAAGAAAAGCCCCGGAAATAATCCGGGGCGAGCTTGGCGCGCTGCAAAACTAGAAGCGACGACGCAACAGCAGCAGCATGGCCGTGCCAGCCGCGCCCAACACCACCGTGGAAGGTTCGGGGGTGGTGGTGTACGTGGAAAACGAGGTTTCCGTCTGGGTGTTGCCCCAGCCATTGTTGCCGGTGAGGGTGCCACCGAGTGCTTCAGGCGAACTATAACCCGTGGTGGAAACTTGCAGGCCAAACAACTCAAAACTTTGTCCGGCATTGGGAGTCAGGCCAACGCTGCTCAAATTAAACGAAAAATTGTAGGTACCTTGGGCATCCGACCCCGTGGGTGCGAGGTTAATGCTGGTGATAAAATTCTGACTATTGGCTCCGCCGTTCGCGAGCGACCACAAGCCGCCAAAGTTGATGCCCGAATCCGGTTGCAACGCGATGGCATAATTGGGCGCAAAACCGGTGGAAAAATTCAGGATGCTTTGTTCGCCGGCGCCGCCGTACAGGGAGAACGCACTGCGAAGCTGATCGCCATTATCATTAAACCCGGCGGTGGTGCTGAAGCCACCGGGAGCGGTGTCAAGATAAAGCACAAATGCGTTGCCACCCAATCCCCCGCCCGTGGTCAAACTTCCAGACACCGTGGTGCCATTATCGCTCAAAGTCAGGCTGCCCAGACCAATGGCTCCGCCCCAAGCACTACTGCCGTTGCCATTGAAAGTCGCTTGGGCCGAAGCAGACGAAACCACCATGGTCGTCGCTACCGACAGAAGAAACAGTTGGTTTTTCATGAATTAAATTGATTTTTGGTACTATGGCTCTTTTCCAGCCGAAATGTCAACCTCATTTTTTGCAGTCTACGGGATCAACCGTACCTTAAAATACCGCGCCGCGTTCGTCAGGCTGTTGGTAAAGGTGAACACTGGCGCGGCGGCCGTGATGGTGCTGCTGAATGCCGTGAACGGGATGGACAGGTCGGTCGTGGACCAGACTTGATACGTTTCGCCGGAAATGCTCGACCAGCTCAAGAGGTTTGGGGCCGTCAGGCTCGCCACCGGAATCCAAGCGGGATTCACCAAGGCAATGGCCCCACTGCTCACGGCAGAACTTGCGACGCCCGCGTTATTAATCGCGGTCACGGTCGCGTAAAGGCGCGCGCCGTAGTTGCCAGTCACGGTCAAGGTAGTGCCGGCGACCACGCCGTTAAAGACGTCCGAGCCGCCGGGCGTCGTGCCAACCAGCACTTGATAACCGCTCACGCCGCCCAAGGCATCACTCACCGCCAGCCAGCCAAAGTTGACGAGATTGGTGAAGCTATAGGCGTTGGTCGAACCGATGCCGATGGAAGCCGGCGCGGGCGGGGGGGTCACGTCGTACAGCTTCAAATACTGCGCCTCAAATGGCGCGTTCGTCCAGGTGGCGTTGTCGGTTGGCACCGGATTGAGAGCGACACGCAGGCCATTCGCCAGCAGGTTGCTGCCCGCGATGCCCGCACCCCAGAGCCATGCAGCCGGGCGGTTGGGATCAGCCCCGGCGTAGGCGGAAATATTCTTCACGTTGTAAACCCGGTTCGGCAGGATGCCGAACAGATTCGCGCCGTTGTTCATGATGTTCACGTTGAAGATGCCGGATTGCGGGTCGTTGCGATCCAGGTTGACGAAGGCGAAGACGACGTCGTTGAAGTTGGGCGCGCCGTTGGCCGTCTGGTATTTCGCCACGGAGAAGATCTGCTCCTGCGGCCCGCCGCCGTTATTTAGCTGGTTCAAATAATAGCGATTGGAACTGCGGAGCGCGGGACTGCCTTGCCGCGCATGGCCGGCCGCGGCAAACACCGGGTTCAACTGATCCAGCGCGAAGGTGCGGTTGGCCAAATTCAGCACGGGCTGGAGGTCGTTATAGACCATGAAATGCGGGATCCGCTTGCCGAAATTGAGCTGATACAAATCGAACCCCCAGGTTTGCGAGATGCCCATTTCCTGGCCATAGAAAATTTCCGGAACACCGTCAATGGTGCAGCCCGCCAGGTAGCGAATCAGCCCCTCGTAGGGGTCGGCGTAACTTTCCTCATCGTGGGACGTGCCGTTCCACAAAATCAAGCTTTGTCCGTAGTCGGTGCGGCGGGTGTCGAAAATGTTCCGGTAATCATCCGCCGTGGCCGCCGATTGAAAATTAAACACGGCGTTTTCATTAAGCACGTCGAAATGGCGGTTGGACCGGTAGGTGACCGCACCGCCATCGAGCGACTCGGTCATGAAGACAAAATCCCATTTCCGGCAGCGAACCTTGTTGATGATGTATTCCCAGCACTGCGGCGCCAGCCCCTGGCCGAAATCCGCGCGCAAGCCGCCGATACCCCGGCGGCATGTCAGGTTCGGAGGCGTGTTGCTAGGGCAGCCCGTCTGGTCGAGCCAGTACAGCAGGCAGTTGGCAAAATAGCGCCACGTATTTTGCGCGACCGAATCGAAGTGGCCATTGCCGCTACCCGTACCGCTTTCGCTGCCGATGGAATAATCAAACCAATCGGCTTCGCTCAAATAATCGGCTGCCTGCGACGCATTGGGCACCTGGGCCGCATACCGGCCGGAATATACATGGGACACGTCGGTCCATTTGCCGAAATCGTAACGATCCGGCGCGGCCGTTTGCCAAGCCGCGCTGGTAGCCCGCTGGTCATACTCGTTGGTGCGCGAATAAACCAGCGGCTGGTCGTTGACCATGAGGTCCGTCGGTAGCCCGGCGGGTGCAAAGTCATTGGTGCCCTCGTGATCCAGTTCACAATCCCAGGCCGTATCGCTCAACGGCTCATCCAGCATCACGTTCACGCCGGCGGCATTGGCGGCGGTTACAAAGTTCGTGAACTCCTGCAAGCCGGCCGCGCGGGTGTTACCTTTGCCCAAGAGCGGGTTGACCTGGAAGAAGTTCTTGATGGCATACGGACTGCCGACCGAGTACGGCTGGCCGGAGTTGGGATCCGTCTGCCGATTGAGAATGCCAATGGGATGGATCGGCTGCAGCCATAGCCAATTCACGCCGAGGTTGGTGAAATAATTCAGGTTAAAGCGGTTGGTGAGCAAGTCCACGAAGGTGCTGCGCTGATTGAAGTTCGAGCCTTGGGCGTTGAGGTTCATGGCGTTTAACTCATACATCGTCATGTTGCGCGCCCGCGGCGGGGTGACCACGATGCAATGGTCGCGCAGCCCGTACCAGAACCAGTTGGTGTTGCCGGCGACCTTGAAACGCGCCGTCAGGCGATAGGCGCCGCAGTTTGTCGCATACAGCGTCAACGAATACTGGCCGCCGCCCACCGGGTTCATGGCATAACCTTTGTAAAAATTGTTGTCGTCGCCAGTCGCGATGGTGTTTCCATCAGGCGGCACGATGCCGGATTCCACGCCGTTAGGATAGCTGCTGTTCGTATAAAGGAAGGTCACACGGCCGCGGCGGTTCAGATTGGAAAAGACGTCCGCTTCCACCACATTGTTCGTATTGGGTGAAAAGAGGACGGTCACAGGAATCGCATCGCCGGCGACTTCGTCCACGAACAGATGCTCGGTGGTGTATTCGGCATTCATGCCGTTCACCGTGAGAGCCGGCACCCCATTGGTGCCGGTGATGGCGCCGATGGAGAACTTAAAGACCGTATGGGGGGTGCCGGCATGGTAATCCGCGAATTTTTCCTCACCGTTGGCGCTGTTCCAAACGCCAATCTGGTAGTTGATGCTGGTGTAATCGGGCAGGTTCGTCACCGTGCCCACCCACCACATGGCGTTGCCGGCGAGGCTGGAATTATCCTGCTCGTGATCATGCATTATCGGCATCACCTGCGTGGTGCCGCCAGGAATGCCCAGTGATCCAGCCGGGGTCGAGCCGTCGGTGGTGTAATAGATGCAGCCGTGGTCCGCCCAGCGCACCGAAGCGTCCTTGCTTTGATAGCCGATTTCAGTCCAGAAACTGACAGTGGCATTGTTCCCGCTGGCGTTGGCCGAAACCACCCGGTTGCCGTCGTGGAACAGCCAGGCAGGCCGGTTGCGAATGGTGAAGGGGCTCGCGGCAGCCATGGATTGACTGGCGGCGCCGTTGCTGAATCCGTCCCCGCCGTAAAGAAAGGTGTTCGTAACGACCGGCGAGCCACCGCCCTCGGTGTCGAAGGTGAGATAAAAATAGTATTGAATCACGTCCTCCGTTCCGAAGTTGGCGGTATTGAAAGACGCGGACCAGTATTGATTATTCGGGCTTGGTCCGCCGTTGAGGAAGAAGCTCAAGGCGTTGCTGCTCCACGCCGTTTGCGATGCCCCCTTGAAAAACACCCAGCCACCGGTCTGATTAGCGGTGCCATAGGAGTTGTTGAGTTTCTGGACGCCCGAATAAACCGTGATCGTCGTGTTCGTCCCGATTTCAAATTCCGGATTCCGCATATTAAATCCGAGGTCGGAAATATTATCGGGAATATGCCAAGCCGTCGCCAGCGCCGCGCCGGCTTGGAGAGAGACCTGCAACAGGGTGGCGAGGCATAATAGGAGCAATGACGAATGTCGAATGCCCTTTGGGGTTCCTCGACGTTTATCGGGGATATCATGATGGGGTGCCCCTGCGCTGAAGGCGCCAAAACATGACAGCCCAGGGCAACGCCCTCGGACACGCGGCCCCACAAATTCAAGCCCTGAATGGGCGGCACAATCAACCTCACACATAAAATTCACCCCATGACATGCGGCACCTCTTGTCACGCCCTTTCAGGGCTCATTAAACGGCTGCGGCTCCACACCCAGGACGCTGCTGGGCTGTCATGTCTCGGGCTTTCAGCCCATGCGTTGGCGTCATCCGGCTCAGGCACCCACAATATACGTCGAAGAACCGTTTTTGGTTTGTCATTGGTCATTCTTTCGTCCTTGGTCATTCGTCATTCTCGAAGCGTCATTCTCGCACGAGGACGCTCCAGCTTTTCTCGCGGTATTGATTCGCTGCCGTCTTATTGCACCAGTTCGATTTGATAAAACTTCTGCGGCACGGTCAGATTCGGGTCATACCACAAGGTCGTGGAACCCTGGCTGGGAATGGTGCCGCTGAGGTTTTGGAACGGCTGCGAGAGATTGGTCGTCGCCAGCACCGCGTAGTTCACGCCGGGAGCACTGTTCCACAGCACCAACTGGCTGTCATTGCCACCCAACGCCGCAATCTTCAGCGGCGGCGCCACCGTAACGCTGCGCGAGCCGCTGATGGCGATGGTTGCGTTGGTGTAGATCACTTGGATGACATTGGTACCCACCGGTGGATTGGTCCAGTTATAATACAGCACCTTCATGCCGGAGCAGGGGCCAGTGGCATGCAGACTATAATTACCCTGCGGCTGGAGTACTCCGTTAATCAGCACGTTGAAATTCGTGGGGGTGCTGGAATTCAGCGACGTGCTGAAACAGGCGGATATCTGGTAAATCGTATTGTTGGTGTACGAAAGCACCGTGCCGTCGGTGGCGGGTCTGGAAATATCAATCACCTGCGAGGGGGCCGCTGTGATGACCGGCGCGGACAGGTTCGTAACATGATTGGTATAAAGGGTTGTTCCATATTCCTTGAGCCGCACGTTGATGGTCCCTGTGCCGCTGCCCGGTATATTGGTGTAAGCGAACCGGAATTCCTGGGGATAATTGGTGTAGGTCAGATTCAAGGACTGGTTGGCCGTTACCGCCCCCGCCGCCACATAAATTGGGTTGCCATTCGTGTCGTTGCCGATGCCGTTGGTCAGGTGGGTGTAAATATCCCAGTTGTTGGTGACCGTGTTTTGGATGTTGTAATCCGCCTCGGTCACGGTGTTGTCCGCGCGGACCACGACGGTGTAGCTGCCGCTGCTGATGGTGGTACCGCCGGAGGGATACGCAATCACGCCGGTCGGCAGCCCACCGTCGTAATAGAACGTCTGCAAGAACGTGTTGTAGACACTCGACTGGCCCGTGCGCGGCAGGGACACGCGGGCGCGGAGGATGTGGAAGCCGGGCTGCAAACCTGTCGCAGTGTTGGCCGGATTCAGGTCATTGTGCGTCCAGACCACGGCGGTCGCGGGGTTAAAATTGGTGATGGCCGCCTGGGTCACCCCGTAATACTTCGCACCGGTGCTGTCCGCATCGGAAATCGGAGCGCCACTGGCGCCCCCGCTGCTGCCGCCATAAAATGTGCCCACTTTGTACCGCACCTGCGTCCCGGCTGGCTGCGCGGGGAGCGTGACTTTCCACCAAACGATGGTGCTGACGGAGGCGTCCCCCGCCAACACGGCTGCCGGGACAACTTGGGTGGTGCCTTTGCCAACGCCGAAGGCGCCTTCGGGATTCGATCCGTCAGTGGTATAATAGAGAAAGCAGCTGTTAACGTAATTGGTATAGCCAATTTTCACGTATATATCCGCGGATTGGTTGCTGGCGGGATTGTAAGGCACGCGCTGGGTCGCCTGCGCCTCGCCGGTTGCCGTGACCGGAGCCGCCGGGTCATGGTAAATAAAGGCCGCTGTCTGGTCAACAGACTGCCCATAGGCCGAGCCAGGAACAACGAGCGTGTTGGTGCTGCCAATTGTGTAATAATAAGTTTCCGCGCCAAGGGAAACGATTGTATTACTCAAAGTATTTTTCGCAGCGAATTTCTCCGGATTATCGCGAAACTGAAGCGCGGTCTGCTCATAGCCCAGAAACACGTCGCTGGCGTAGCCGGGCTTGTTATCACGCAAATCCAGAAAGTTGGTCGGCGCGATGCCAGCCTGGAATGTCGTGGGGCCGAGGCCCATTTGACTATTCAAGTCAATGCCGCCATCCAATTTCACCAGCGTATTGGTCGCGCCGGAACCGGTGGAGGAATCGCTGCGGATGAGGATGTCGAACGCCGCATTGGTTACCACCGGCACATCAATCGCATAAGTGAGATTGGCGACATTGCCTTCGCCGGGAAGCATGACCACATTGCCGTATTGGTCCACGCTGCCGCGCATTTTGAACGGGAACAGCGGACTGTAGGTGGATTGGCCATTGGGACCGTCGTGGCGCTGAATGGTGATGGATGGCGCCGCGGCGCCGCCCTGGCGCAGGGTGATGGCATTGGTGTAGAGGTTTGCCCGACTGGCCTCGGGCCATTGATAGCCGTACATGACCCAGCCGTCGCTGGGGATCATGAACTCCACCGCCCCGCCGCCCGCCGGAATGGTCTGGCTGCCCACATACACGGTGCTGCTGGAGGCGGCAGACTTGTTGTTGGTGGCGGGGCGGACGGTAATGGTTTGAAACGTCCGGCTGTAGCCAGGCGTAGTGGTGGCCAGTTGATGCAGTACTGCCCCAATCGGAAAATTCACCACCATGCCTTGCAGGTCGCCGTTGGCGCCGCCGGGAACGGCATAGCTCGGCGGCAAAACATCATCCGCGCCATCGCAGAAATATTCGTCGCCGGGATTGCCGGCATTGTCGTTCATCGCGAACAGCACCACGTCCTGCGTCCACGGCTCGCTGCCGTTGCCTTCGCGGTAATCATAACGCTCGAAAGCGGCAATGTTCTGGTCGTGCCAGCGCGGCCAGGTGCCGCCGCGCGAAAGCTGGTTGTGCAGGTACATGATCTCCGGCATGGAATTGTCGCCAAATTCGCCCAGGTAGTTGGCGAAAGATGCAATCGGCGTGCCACCGCTCGTGTTGTGGTTGAAGCCGTCTGAATAAACCATGGGCAGCCCCTCATGCATGAAAAAATAGGCGTCCTCCATGCCCTGATTGGCGGGACAGCAAGTGCCGCTATCCTGAGTCTGAGGCATGTTGACCGCTTGATTCATGCTGAAATTGCCGTTGCCATCGCAATTGCAGTTGCTGCAAGGAGGCGTGAAATAGGGACTATCCATGCCGGTCATGGTCGAACCGCTTTCGAAGACGCCGTTCAGATAATTGTAAAGCGGCTGGTTCAGCAGTCGCATGCCGGAATTGAGATAGTCATAAAAGTCCTCGCTTTGGGACAACGCCGAGGGGATGTATTCGCCGAAAACCATCGCGTCGTTGCGGGTCGTCTCGGTGTTGAACAGGCTGTTCCGGTTGCCGTCTGCCTCCAGGTAGCCGTTGCCGGTGGCATTGCTGCCAAAACCATGCACATAATCATACATTGCCTGAATGGCCCCGGTATAACCCGCAAACGTCGGATCGTCGGTCTGACCAGTTTCATTACCGAAGAAGGCCACCGGCACGTGCTTCACGGCGTCCAGCCGGAAGCCGTCGCACTTGGTGGTGTACAGCGTCCACGCCACCGCGCGACAAAGATAGATGGACACGTCCTCGGCCACCGGCTGGCCGTGACCATCGAACGGATGCCAGCCGTTGCCCCAGCCTGCGCCAAGCAACGGCCCGTTGGTGTCCATATACAAATCCGGCCGGTTCGGCAACCGGATGAAACTCGGCTTGGTGATGGTGCCCAAATAGCTGGAGCCATAATTCCGGTTCACCGTGCCGGGTTCGTTGGCCAAATCAAGCAAACCCAGCAGGGGATTTTCTTCGACATTGACCGGATTACACCAGTCGCTGACATTGTCCCAGTTTTTGTATCCGCCAGAAACCACCTGCAGATGAAAGTCCTGCGGAATGAGGCCCGGATAATAATTCGTGGCTGTGCCGGAACCGGGATAGCCCGGCACCGTGCCGCCGCGGTGGTTCATCACGTCGTCAAAGTAAATCCGGATGCCGAACCGGTGCGCGGTCTGCACCATGCGGATTAACTGGTCTTGGGTGCCATAAAAGGTGGCAATCGAACCGGCCTGGTTACTGCTGCCCAGATCAAAGGCGTCAAACGGCGCATAGCCCGTGTCGTAGGCGCCCGAATTGCCTTTGCACGGGTTCGGCAGCCACAGGCTGTCGTAGCCCGCCTCGGCGAGTTCCGGAATCTTTTGCGTGATTTGCGGCCAGGTCTGTTGAAACAACTCCAGCATGGCCTCCCCCTTGGCCGGGCGCGCGGTCAGGATCAAAGCGGCGGCGACAAGGCCTGGCAGGAGATGGCGCTCCCCAACAAAAACGAAACGGTGCAACATTGATTTCACAAATTATTTTGCCGGTATGGCGGTTGTTTCATAGTCCAGCCCTGTCGCGCGGCTCATCCGCCGCATTTTGGCGGGCGCGACCATGGGGCTGGAACTACGAATAAGCTAGCGCACCTCCGGAATCTCTGCCATCGCATCTTTGTGCGGAGCGGGTTGCGGGGCGCACCTCGCAGCAACTTCGGCTCCGCGTGCATCGGTGGTTGAACTCCATTTCCGGATCAATTGACCTTTCCAATCTGCTTGGCTCCGGCCAGAATTCGTGAAAATTGCCGCCATGAAAAGAGCCACCGCCACGCGCTTCAGCGTTTCCCTGCCACCCGCGCTGCTCCAGCAGCTGGATGCCATGGCGCCCGAAAATGGCTACGACAACCGGTCGCTGGCCATCGCGGACATGATTCGCGCCCAGATGGTCGAGTATCAACAGCGTGCTGGTCTATGACCATCGCGCCGTCCCCAAACCCCGCGCCAGAGACAGGGCCTCTGGACCCGTCACGGGCTGGCGCACACACCAGCATCACCGGCTTTGACACGTCAGCCTCAATTTTCTAGCCTTCACACAGGGTGAAAAAGGTTGCCGCCAAAACAGCTCAGGAAAAGACGGTGCTGGACCATCTCGAGACCTTCCCCACCGACTGGGAGATCTTGCCAAAAAGGTCCGCACGGCCTTGGTCAACTGTGGCGGCAACGGCAACCTGCTCGAATGTGCGCGGCGGCCGGCAAAAAGTCGCAACGCAAACCGGAGTGTTTTTAATGATTGAAAGAACGAACAGAATGAACCGCATGCATGCATTGGCTATCGCCGCCTTGTTTTTGTTCCCGCGGATTCTTTGGGCCGGAGGCGGAACCGATACGGGGCCGGAGGTGTCGGTGAGCGACCACGGCGAGACGGTTACGATGGCGAATGGGATTGCTTCCATTGTGATCGTGAAGAAGACCGGACGGCTCAATTCGATTGCTTATTCCTACAGCGACGGAGGCGTGAAGAAGACTTGCGAGACGCTGAGCGGGAACGGGCAGTATTACTACGGCGGGTTTAGTCTCGGCAGCGGGGTCTATGCTTATTCGCCGGCAAGCGATCCGGCGACCAATGGCGGCGATTATGCGGATGTGCGGCTGCTGAGTGAGACGGCTACGAATGGTGTGATGGAAATCCATTTCTCAATGCTGCGCGGCTCGCCGGGTTTTTATTCGACGGCGATCCTGACGCACCGCAAGCAAGACGCGCGATTCGAGGTGGGCGCGTGGGGCGTGGTCACGAGGGTTCCGCCGGCCTTCAACTGGCTCAGTGCGGACGAGAAAAGAAATTATTTTGTCGGCATTCCGACGAAGCGGGGCGTGAAAGTTCCAGACTCGCCTCATGAGATCACGGTCAACCTCGATGGCACGCAGGCGGGGGACTATGCGGACAAGTTCATTTCGGGACAGGATCATGCGGATTTGCGCGCGTGGGGCTGGAGCAGCGTCGGGCCGGGCGGCCTGAATGTCGGCCGGTGGATGATGACGGCGATGGAGTTCAGCAACGGCGGGCCGTTGAAACGCGATGTGTCGGTCTATCCTTACAGCGAATTGAATAACTCCATTCTCACCGGCGAAATCGGGATGGGTTCGGATGGCTTTCTGGATAAAGGGGAAGAGTGGTCGAAGACCTGCGGACCGTGGTTCATGTATCTCAATCATGTGACCGCGTCGGTCACGAATGCGCGGCAGGCGGCACAATTGCTGTTCGAGGACGCGCGGGCGCGGGCTGCTGCGGAGGAGAAGGCGTGGCCATATCGCTGGTTCAAGCACCCGAAATATGTGCCGGCATCAGGGCGCGGCACGGTGACGGGCCGGATCGTCATCAATGATCGCTGGAATCCCACCGCATCCGCAGTTGGACTTTGGGTTGGAATTCAACAGCAGCCGCAGACTTACAAGGGATTTTATGACTTTCAAAAGTGGAGTAAGACGTATCAGTTCTGGGTGCAAACGGAGGCGGACGGAAGCTTCACCATTCCGCATGTTCTCGCGGGGGAGAATTACATCTTGTGGGCTTATGGACCGGGTGCGGCGGGAACTTTCATGTCGAAAGAGCTGGCCGGCGGTCAACCGCCGCTGCTGTATCAACTGCCGGCGAAGCCCTTCAGTGTTTCTGTGAAAGCGGGCGAAGCCGTGCCGCTCGGAACCGTGACATGGACGCCTTCGCGCGTCGCACCGACGGTCTTTGAATTGGGAATACCAAACCGCAAATCGGATGAGTTCCGCCACGGCGAAGATTACTGGAATCCCGGCAAACCGCCGAAACTGGGTTTTCCGACGCCGGTGTGGGGCGGTCAGATGGAATTCCCGTTGGATTTTCCGACCGGCATGAATTTCACGGTGGGCAGGAGCCAATGGACGAAGGACTGGAATTACGTCCTGCCTGCCGCGGCCGACTCCACAGGTCAATATCAATCATGTTCGGGCGTAATCACCTTCGACCTGCCGAATGCTCCCGAAAGCGGAACGCAGGCATCGCTCTATCTCGCCCTCGCAGGCAACGATGGCGACAAGGTCGTCGTGAGCATCAACGCGACCAACCTCGGAAGTGCCGCCGGCGTTACGGCGGTTCCAAATCCCATCACGCCCGCAGGCTTTGCGCCGCCATATTCTGACGATAGCAGCATTCATTTCAGCGATCACGGCCCGTTCAGTGACGAGCGCATCAACTTTCCGGCCGTCCTATTGCACGCGGGCAAGAACACCATCACGATAACGATGGATTCGCGAAAGATGGTGTCCTATCTCATGCTCGACTATCTGCGGCTTGAACTGCCCGGCTACATTCCTCCGGCTCCTTCATCCGTGGCGCAATTCGCGGGAAACAAGCGGGTCTTGATACTGTGGTCGCCAACGCCCGGAGCCACGAGCTACAACATTCTTCGCTCCACCCAACACGACACTGATTACAGGCTGCTTGCGACTGGCGTTTTCGGCCCCGTTTGCGGGAGCGGAAAAGGCATGGCGACATTCACCGACACGAAGGTTGTGAACGGCACCAAATATTTCTATGCCATTCAATCGTTGAATCCCGTCGGCCGCAGCGCGAATTCATCCGCTGGCGAAGGTGCGACACCGGCCGCGGATTTGGCGGCGGTCGCGCCGCCCGCGCCGACGGAGTTGACCATCGCGAGTTCAGGTCACCACAACGTCGCCTTGCGCTGGAACGCAGCTCGTGGAGCGAACTATTACAGTGTCTGGCGCACGTCCCTCCACGAAGACGGAATCGGCGGAACTTATTCGATTGGAACCCTACTGCTCGACGATGCTCTCACGAACACCAGTTACACCGACAACTCGCCGACCGATGGCCGAATTTACCGCTATCAGGTCACCGCAACCAGTGCGGCTGGCTCCAGCGATCCATCCGTTGCCGTGACCGCTGTGCCGCTGCCCGACGCGCCGGTGTCCGCCCCTGCGTCGCTCACTGCCAGGTGGACGAAATTCCGTGACGGAACGGGAATCGCACTAAGCTGGTCGCCCGTGCCAGGAGCGACCGGCTACGTCATTTATCGTTCATTGAAGTCCGACCAATCGTTCGCCTGGCCGGCCGATTTTCTGACGGCACTCGTCGAAACTGCCTATTTCGACAAAGGCGACACCGATAAGAATGCCAAGGTGAAAGGACTGCGCGCGAGCAGCGACTATTACTACCAAGTGACCGCCGTGAATGCCGGCGGCATCTCACCTTCAACCACGATCCACGTGGCTGCACGCTGATTCAATGCAATAGATTGTGTCCATCTGTGTTCATCTGTGGTTAAACTCAATTTGGCGATCAATTGGCCCTGTCAATTGGCCCTTTCCAAATATTTTTTCTCCCGCTAGGATACAAACAATTATCGCCATGAAAAAAGCCACCGCCACGCGTTTCAGCGTTTCCCTGCCGCCCGCGCTGCTCCAGCAACTGGACGCCATGACGTCCGAAAAAGGTTACGACAACCGGTCGCTGGCCATCGCGGACATGATTCGCGCGCAGTTGGTTGAGTATCAACAACGGTCGGATGCCGGCGAAATCGCCGGCACCATCACGCTGGTCTATGACCATCACAAACCGCACCTGCAGGCGAGCCTCACGGACATCCAGCACGACCATCACGACGCGATTCTATCCACCGTCCACGTGCATCTGGACCATCACAACTGTCTGGAGGTTCTGATCGTGCGCGGCAAAGCGAGCATCATCCGCAAAATTGCCGACGAACTCATCGCCGCCAAAGGCGTGAAGCATGGGAAATTGACCGTGACCACGACCGGCAAGAATCTACCTTAGTCCGGATAGCCATCCGGGTGCTTCAGATGCCAGGCCCAGGCGGTTTTCACGATGTCCTCAATTTTTGGATACTGCGGCTTCCAGCCCAGTTCCGTGATCGCCTTGTGCGCAGCAGCCACCAGCCTGGGCGGATCACCCGGACGGCGCGGTTTTTCCACCGCGGGGATCTTTTTGCCGGTGATCTTTTCGCACATCTGGATTACTTCCTTGACCGAATAGCCGTCGCCGTTGCCCAGGTTGAAGAATCCCGTCCGGCCCGGCGCCAGCCCCAGAATGTGCGCCTGCGCCAGATCCCGGATGTGGATGTAGTCGCGGATGCACGTGCCATCCGGGGTGGGATAATCCGTGCCGTAGATTTCCACCTGCGGCTTTTTTCCCAGCGCCACGAATAACACGTTCGGAATCAAATGCGATTCGATGCGGTGATGCTCGCCGAATTTTTCGCTCGCGCCCGCGGCGTTGAAATAGCGGAACGCGATGAATTCCAGCTTGTAGATCTCCCGGTACCAAAGCAGCGCCTTTTCAAACATCAGTTTGGATTCGCCGTAGGGGTTGATCGGGCGCTGCGGCAGGTCTTCCGTCATCGGCACGCGGTCGGGCGGACCGTAGGTGGCGCAGGTGGAACTGAACACAAATTTCTTCACGCCGCATTCCACCGCGGCATCGGCCAGCTTGAGGGCGTTGACGAAATTGTTATGGAAATATTTTTTGGGATTCGTCATGGACTCGCCCACCAGCGCGAACGCGGCGAAGTGCAGGATCGCATCCGGTTTCGCCGACTTGACGGCGGCCAGGATGTTCCCCTCCTCTTCCGGCCGGCCCAGGATAAAATTCGCGCGCGAATCCACCGCCGAGCGGTGGCCTTCCGTAAGATTGTCATAGACCGTGACCTGATGCCCCGCGTCAAGCAGTTCCTCGGTGCAAACCGAGCCGATATAACCGGCGCCGCCGGTGACGAAAACGTTCATGCCGACAGTGTAGAAAATTTCTCCAGCGGCGAAAGTTCAAAAATAACGAGTCCGCTTGGGCAGCTTTGCTTTGGCCTTCCCGGCCAAGGGGCGCATGACTGATTTCTTCAGTCCGCCGGGGAAAATATATTGGAACACATATACACATCAAATGTCGCTACGCAAAACGCGACACGCTACAAGGCGCGATAAGGCAATAGGTTTTCGAGCCCGGGCGGCAGAGTTGGCCGACTGAGCCACCAAAAAGGGACTCAGCGGTCGTCCTCGACCCCTTCGCGGAGGGACCTTCCAAGGCGCTTGCGCGGAGGCGCGCAAGCGGCGGAACGCGGGGCGCGTTCCGCCACACCCGAGGCAGGTGTGCTCCCCGAGAAAAGCGCCACGCCGCACGGCCAAGCGGCCAAGGGGCGGCGCGTTTTTTGGTTGACGCGATCCCATATATTATCCTAATGGTTTCATCAAAAATGAGATCGCCAACCAAGCCTGAACGGAAAGAGTTGCCGGCAACACTTTCCCCTGCGAAACCCCGGTCCAGTCCGGGTCACTTCTGGAGAGGATTGCTGATTGTCTGCGCGCTTATCGCCGGTGGTGGCGGGCTGGCAAACGGGGGGCAAGGGTTTGAAGCCCAGGCGATCAACTTCGACGCTTGCGAGAGCGGCAAACTGCCGGCGGCTTTCTCGACCGCACTGACCGGCGGCGGCGCACCGGTTTCCTGGGTGGTGCGCGACGATGCCACTGCGCCGAACAGCAAGAAAGTTCTCGTCCAGGAAAGCTCGGATCACACCAGTTACCGTTTTCCGCTGTGCATCTATGACCATGCCGTCGCGAGCGATGTGGCGGTCGAGGTAAACTTCAAGACGATCGCGGGCAAGGTGGATCAAGCCGGCGGCATCGTCCTGCGATACCGTCCAGAAAATTACTATATCGCGCGGGCCAACGCGCTGGAGAACAACGTTGTCCTTTTCAAAACGGTCAACGGCAAACGTTCGCCCATTAAAGAAGCCTCGGCCACGGTCACGCCGGGCGAATGGCATGTGCTCCGCTTCGAGGCCAAAGGGCCGCATCTCAAGGTTTCTTTCGGCGGCAAGGTGGTGATTGAAACCGACGACTCCACATTCTCCCAGCCCGGGAAGATCGGGCTTTGGACCAAGGCGGACAGCGTCTCCGCCTTCACCGACCTAAAGCTCGATCCGGCGCCATAGAGATGTGGAGCACACCGCGCCGCCCCTCACTCCTCGGCGGCGGCGCGGATGAGGCGCAGTCCGATAGCCCGATGTAAAACTGCGGTTAACACCGCACAAATCACTCCGATAATAAAAAAAATCGCCCCGGGCTCGGCACGACCGAGCGATAAGCCCATGGCCAAAAAGCTCATGAAAAATGACCCGCCCATATATTGGATGGCGATTGCCAACGGCAGCGCACCGCGCTTAAGGATCAGGGATAAGAACGCCGTAAGATGGAGAAAAAGGAGGTATTGGAGAATGGTGATGGCAAAAACCCCAAAGAGGGTCGGCTGCTTTTCCATATCTCTGAAAAAACTCCCAATCGCGTCCGGAACCAGCAGCCCGCCGAGCACAACGCCGGCCAGCAGCGGGAGCGTGCCCGCCAGCACGCCAGCGACTTTTCGGTAGGCCAGTTCGCGCACGGAAATTGGCAGCGTGACCAGCGAGGAGAGAGTCTTCCACCGGGTTTCATCCTGAAAAACCCGTGCCGCCTCCAGCGCCAGGCAGACCGCGGTCGTGATCAGAGAAACCCAGATCAGCACCCCGCCTTCAAACTCCCACGTAATATCCTTCCGGCTATCAAAGTACAGGGCAATGATATTGCACGCCGCGACGAGGAAGGCTACGACGCCGAACTTCAGGAGCAGGCCCCACCAGCCGCCACTAATAAACATGAAATCCTTCCAGCTCACGGCCCGCAGGCCGACAAGCTGAGGCGGAATCCGGCTGCGACGGGTGGCCCGGCGCCACCGCCATCGGCGCGGCGAGGCGGCATCCTTTTCTTCGCGCGTGCAGGGGTCGAAAACCAGCCACGCCAGAAGAAACAAGGCCGTTCCCAGCACCAGATTGCTCGCCACTTGGAAACCAATCGCCGGACCGGCAAACCCGGTTTGGAAAATCGCGCCCAAGCGATCCGAGGGAGCGGCCCGGCGCCAGAGATCAATCACCGTGGTGAGCATCGGCCACGCGCCCCGCTGAAGATTGACGTGGTGGGTCGAGGTCAAATATTGCTCCATGCCCGCCGCCCAATAATGCCCAATCAGAAAGCCCAGGAGCACGGCAAAGGTGGCCGCAGCCGCAGCCGGCGTGGTGCGGAACACGACCGAAAACAGCAACGCCAGATTACAGACCAGGAACAGGTAGGCCAGCAAGGCGCCATACGCCGCGGCGATTTGGAGCAGGCCCACGCCCCCCAGGGAGACGGCGAGCAGGACAAAGGGAACCTGCACCAGCAGCAGCAGCAACGCCCCGACCAGCCGGCTCGTGGATTTGCCCAAGAGAATGGCGACCGGACTAAGATCCGTCATGCGCAATAGTCCCAGCATCAGCTCCTCTTTTTCCTCGGTGATGGCGGAAGCGAAATAGCTGAAACCCGCCAGCGTGATGCACACGAGATTCAGCCAGACCAGCTCCTGAAGAAAATGCAGACCGGGCGCGCCGAGCCACCCCGACTTCGCCATTGACTGAATCGGAATCATCACGAACAGGATCAGTATCAATAGCCCGGCGCGCGACCAGCACATCAGCGCCGAGCGGGTTTCCAAGCGCAGGGAACGCTCGAACAGGGCCAGAACGGGCAGTTTCACGCCGCACCTCCGCCATCGGTCGCCGGCGGCGTCGGCGGTGTGTTATCGGCGGCTTCCATGATCACCGGCGGCACGCCTGGCTCGGTGAGATCCATAAACGCCTGGTTGAGGTGGCGCACAATTTCCTGGAAACCCAGTATCTGCGCGCCACTGTCGAGCACGGCGCGGAGGAGAAGATTGGGATCGGTTTGTTGCTTGTGAAAACTGACCCGATATTGTGGCCCTTTTGCCGGTTTGGTTACTTCGATCACTCCGCTGACCTTGCGCAACGCGGCTTCAGCAGCGGGATGATCCTCCGCGAGCGAGAGCAGATAATCCGCCGTTTCCCCATTGCCCTGGCTGAGGCCGCTGATGGAACCGCTGTAGCGCACCGTTCCCCGGTCCAGGATGGTAACGCTGTCGCACAGCATCGCCAGCTCGGAGAGGATGTGCGAGCTGATAAAGATGGTTTTACCCATGCGCCGAAGTTCCCGGATGATGTCCATCAGTTCGATTCGCGCCCGGGGATCCAGTCCGCTGGCCGGTTCGTCCAACAGCAGCAGCGCCGGGTCGTGGACCAGCACACGAGCGAGACTGACCCGCTGCTGCATGCCCCGGGACAACCCTTTGATCAGATCATTCCGGCGCGATTCCATATCGGTCAACACCAGCACATCCCCAACCACGCGCGTGCGCTCCTGCAAGTCCAGCCCATAGGCGGCCGCAAAAAAGTCCAGATATTCCTGCACCGTCATCTGGCGATACAAACTGAAGTGGTCCGGCATGAAACCGATTTTCCGCCGCACGCTCTTGTATTGCCCAACGATCTCGAAGCCAAAGACCCGGACAGTGCCGCGTTGCGGTTTGAGGAGGGTCGCCAGGATTTTCAGCGTGGTCGTCTTGCCCGCGCCGTTGGGCCCGACAAAGCCATGGATCGAGCCTTGCTCAACCGAGAAGCTGACATCGCGCAACGCCTGCTGGCGTTTGTAGGAATGATGCAGGCCGCGAATGTCAATGGTAGGTTGGTTGGATTCACTCATATTCCCTCCGCCGTTTCCGGCTTGAATAAGTCAAAATGGTAAAGCACGTAGCCGATCTCATGGCCCAACCCGGAACCGGCCAGGCGAAAACTCTCCGGGCTGGGCGCAAACAGGAATAGCTGGACCCGCTCATTCGCCGCCGGAGACGGTGCATTCGATTGCGCGGAAGCCTCCGCACCCAGGCTCCAGGCAAGCAACGGTTTTACACATTTCCGGAACTGGTCTTCCACATTGGTGACGGCAGCCTGCTGCCGGGATCCATAATTATAGGCGTTCAGGTGAGAGCCGGACATGAACGAGGCGAGCGATTCCTTGGATGAATCCCCAAACTCCAGGCTGTCCTTCGTGGTTTTCATCGGGAAGATCTGGTTTCCCTGTATCGCCCAACCTTCCAAAATCCGCGGTTTGAAATCCGGGCCGACCGTCAAAACCAGATGCTTCAGTGTTCCGGCCCCGTCCCAGCTCACGATTTTGATCGGAATGCTCGCGCCCTTCATTTCCGCCTCGTGCAGGAAGGCCCGGCGCGAAAACATCGGAATGTCCACTACAAACCGTCCATCCTTCCCGCTCTCGATCACGCCGTTGACGGACTCATAATCCTGGCCGGTGGCGTAGAGATTGTGCGACGCGGCGTGCGTGATCGTGTACTGCGCGCCGCGGGTGGCAAAGACATTGACCCACTGCGTCACCTCGTAATCATCGCCGCCGATGGCCCGCGCGTAGGAAAGCGAATGGATGACGCTGGCTTCGCCCTGTCCGCGCCTGCCCACCAGGTCAAACAACCACGCAAATCCCGCGATGGTCGCCAGCAGCAGCGCGATCCGCAGACGGTAGTCCGCCAGTTTCCGGCCGGCGCGAAGATTGGCCGGACCCACCAGCACCGCGTAAGCGATGGCCAGGGTGTAGATCAGTCCCCAATCGTAGCTGCGCTGACTGAGCTGGGCCAGGTTCCCAAGGAGTGACTCCGCCGTTTGCGCCGGCAGACCCGGTTCGCCCGGCTTCAACTCCCGCCGGGGAACCCCGCCCTCCTGCACGTCTTGCAGCTTGATCTGGCGAGCCGTGGCGGCGTGCCGCACGGCCAGCCCTGCGCCGATGCGGACGCGGTCCAGAGAGGAGTTCAACCCACTAAGTTCGTCCGCAAAAACCGGATAGCGGCCATCCGCGCCCTGCAACAAATGAACTTGGCCGCCCGCTCGCAGCCAGCTCAGAAACGCCTGCCGCTTGACCGGTTCCCAATGCGGCGCATGATCCAACAGCACAACGCCCAATCCACTCGTCGCGGCAACCGTCGGGGGGAACAAATCCTCTGAAAAATGCTTGAACGCGCTGCCCATGCCCAGCGCTGATTCCGAAACCGTCATAAGCACCTCTGCCGGCGGACCCCACTTTGGCGCCTGCAGGTCATGGTAATCGTTGGGGCCGCGGCCCCACTCCAAGCGCCCCTGGTCATACTGATTGTCAATGTAGACGTAGAATTGCAGCCAGCGTGTCATCATCGGCGAGAGATAACACGGCGTTCGGTAAACCGCGCCGACCCGCTCGGCCATGCCGCGGCTCTTGTAGAATCCCACCGTGCCATCAAACGGAACCTCGCCGGGGTTGGCCACCAACACGGAGAGCAAATTAAACCGACCCGGCACCACTTGACCGTCGAAGCCCCATTTCACCTCCTGCACCTCGAGCGCGAAAACCGGCGCGGCCAGCAAGAGCAGAAGACAAATCCACCAGCAGCGTTTGGACCAAACGCAACTTGCATCGCGGCGAAATCGGTTTCCCGTCTGCATTACACAGCGGATAATGGAGAATCCTCCCCCGAAAGTGAAATTCAAATTCGCCCGAGCTGCCGATCGGCGTGGGTTAAACAGAACCAGCGAGCCCCCCACATCAGCACGCCGGCCAGTCCGAGTTGGATCAAAGCAAGGACGACCATGTCCGAGGTCACCGCCGGGTCGGCGGCTTTCCGGCCGAGCGCCTCGACGGTGCTGATCACCGTAACCGGGCTGATAAAACGAACCAGTTGTTCGTCCCATTTCGCATGCAACAGTCCCGTCTCGACCAGGTAACCTGCGCCCGCCAACGGCAGGATGCACCAAGCCACCACCAGCAAGAGCGACGTCATCAGCGCCCGAATTTGGCTGCGGACCCGCAGGCCAATCCACAAGCACGACCAGCGCACCAGGCCGGGGTAGATCCAAACCGTCAGCAGCGAAAGGCCCAGATAAAGCGCCAGATTCGTCCAGCGCGGAATTCCCGAATCCTGGGTTTTGAATTTCAGCAGCGCTTCGATCACAAACAGCACGATCAGTGGGCGGGCGAGGAACTGACTCCAGCGCCGAACCGGGCCCAGCCATTCGTGCAGGATTTCGCGAGCCGTCATGGGGGTCGTCAGAATGGCGCCGAGCCGCTCGTTGATCCGCTCGCTGGCCACCGCATTGGCGCTTTGGATCGGGATGGTCAACAACCCCACTATCCAGAGGGCGCCGACGACCAGGTAGAAGCCCCCGCCGGATTTCGGATTCAGCATCACGTCGGTGATCAAGACCAGGAGCGCGATGACCCCGAAAATGATCGCGAAGGAAAGCACATTGGGGATTTGCATCCGGGCCAGCAGGAAGGCGCCCAGAGACCAGGCGCCCGAGGACCAGGCGCCGGGGTCGCCTTTCGCGCCCAGCGCGCGCTCGACGACCTGCGCGGCGACCGCGTTGGCTTCCCGGTCGCGCTTTTGCAAAATGGCGCGGAGCAGCTTCCGAAGGTCTTTCCAGTATTGATCCAACTGTTTGAACTGTTGGGCAAACGGATTCCGGCGCTGAATGAAAGCGCGTGTTTCAAGAGTCTGTTTCGCCCGCACCAGAAAAAACCACGTCAACCCGCAATTAACGATGGTGTTGAAGATGGTTGGCACCGTGGAAAAAGGCGTTGATCCGTTGGTCATGGAGGACGAAAGCACCATCCAGAACGGCAAAGGGGCCAGTGAACAGCAAAGGGCAAACGCCAGGCAGATTCCCCAGCACCGCAGCAGGGCTTGAATCGTGCTGGCTTCATGCGCCGAGCTTTCCAGGGCCAGCGCCCCGACCCACAGGCAGGTCAGAAACAAGCTGGCCGCGCTGGAATACAACATGCCGACAGAAACACCGCCCAGGGAATATGCGACCGCCAGCAGCGGCAGCGACAGGAACAGGAGCGTCAGCATGGGAATCAGCCGCCCGATGTACTTTTGCAGCACAAGTTCCCACGGGGTCAGGTCCGTCAGAAACAACAGTCCCAGCGTGTCCCGCTCCTTTTCCTGGGCGATCGCTCCCACCATCATGGGCGGCAGAAACAGGTAGATCGTGGCCAACTGCATCGTCACCAGGAATTGGAATGGTCCCATGCCACGTCCGAGCGCCAAGACCGGTCCCTCGGCCAAATGCCGCACATAATAAACGCAAAAGGCGCCAAACAGCACCAGCGCATAGACCACGCGGACGACATACATTTGCTTGCGCGCGGCCTGCTCCAGCAATTCCTTGCCGAGCAACGGCCAGTCCAACCACCGGCGGGTGAGCATCTTGGGCGCCGGCATGGTCAACTCACCTTCCCTTCGGTCAGCTTCATAAAGGCCGTTTCCATATCCATGGCTTCGGGTTGGAACATGCGCATGCGGGCGCCCAAAGCGTGCAGCGCGTCCAGCAAATCCTCCATGCCCAGTTCGTCTTCGCGCACCTGGATGGCCACGCGATCGGCCAGTTCTTCCACGGAAGTGATGCCCGGCAGGCGCTGCATCGCCGCGACCAGCGGGGGCGCCAGATTGGAAATCTGCACATGTACCGTCCGCTTCAAATCCAGTTTCCGGTAAATATCCATCAGCGATCCTTCGGCGACCAGTTGCCCGGCTTCGATGATTCCGATCCGGGTACAAAACTGCGATAGCTCGTGCAGAATGTGGCTGGAAACCAGGATCGTCTTGCCCAGGCGCTGGAGTTCCTTCAGCAATTCGCGCAACTCAATCCGCGCCCGCGGGTCCAGTCCGCTGGCCGGTTCGTCCAGCAACAATAATTGCGGATCGTGCAGCAATATGCGGGCGATGCCCAAGCGCTGTTTCATGCCGCGCGAAAGCGCGTCCACCTGCGCCCCCACCTTGTTGCTCAAGTCCGTCAGCGCCAGCACATCTCCGACCGTCCCCGCCCGCTTTTCCCAAGGGATGCGATAGGCCGCCGCGAAAAAACTCAGATACTCCGCGACCGTCAAATCTTCATAGACGCCAAATGAATCCGGGACGTACCCGATGTGGCGGCGGACTTGTTGCGGCGAATTCATCACGTCCGCACCGAGGACACGCACGGACCCCGTGGTTGGTTTCAAAAGCGTCGCCAGCACTTTGATCGTGGTGGTCTTGCCCGCGCCGTTGGGTCCGATGAAACCGAAGATTTCGCCGCGCGGAATGGCGAGCGACAAATTATGCACCGCCACTTGCCGGCCGTAGCGCACCCCCAGATTCTGGATGTCAACAACCGGGATGGGGGGCGCGGAAATCGCGGGGTCAGTTTCCATAAAAAAATCTCCGATAAACGACTATGTCATCGCCGCTCTGGGTCACGATGGCCAGGGCGGAGTCATTACTTTCCAGGTCCATGGCTGGCGCATCCTCAAAGTTGCCGCCGCCGGTCGGCGAAATTTGCGAAACGAGGGACTGCACGCTGGCGGGTTCGCCCACGCACAATGCCTGCAAAACCTCCAGGGAGAGAATGTCAGTTGAACTGCTGACACTGCTGGTGGTCTGGCGACTGGAGATCGCAAACACATTGCCGCGGAAGGACGCATTTTCAGAGAGTTTCGCCTGAACATTTTGCAGATTAGGCCAAGCGGCTTCGACGGCGCGCCAATTGGAGAACAACGGCGCCGGCGGAGGTTCAAATGAAAAAATCCGATTCAATTCCGGCTGCCACTGGCGAATCGCCTCGCTGGTTTGAAAGTGAACCGGGATCGTGCCGTCATACAACGGCGGACCGGCCTCGCGTTCCGCTTCCATACCGTATCCATTCCGCTGATTATAAGGATTAAATGCAGTGCCTGGAGGATAATAAACCCCGCCGTAGGTGGCCCCGCCAGGCATGGGCAACATGCGAACATCCAACGGCGCCCAGAGCGCATCCTTTAAATCCGTCACGGATTGTTTGTCACGGGCCGCAAAGACCAGTTCATAGCGGTTCCAACGCAGCGCGGTTCCGTCATGGGCGAGGTCCACGACGATCAGCGAACGCCGCTGGTCGCGCAAGCCGAGATAATGATTGGCCATCAGGACCGTCGCGACTGTGAACGCGAGGCTCGTGGCCGGAAACAGCAACCAGGTTAGCCGCCGCCGCCGCAGCCATCCCAGCCCATAATAATCCGCCGGTCCGATCATCAACAGGAACAACAGCAGCATGCCGAGCAAGGCGGAAAAGGGGATCAGCCGGACCGTCCTGGGCATCAAGCGACTCAGCAGCTCGGGACCGAGATTAATGGGCGGGGCTAAGTAGGACTGCGGCTGGGCAAGCACCGGCCGGTTTGGTGCGAAACGCTGCCCGTTCCGCGCGAATGGTCGCGCGCTGAGAGCCGAATAGTCGTTGATGGTAGCCGGCACCGGTGGTGCCCAATAACCCGAATCCGCAATCGCCTGCGCCTGGTTCCTCCGCATCTTCCACAAAAAGGCCGCGGCGTTTTTCCAAGCGGATGCGCCGGCACTGGGGCCCACCAAGTTCTTGCCCGCCACCACAACGCTGCGGCCCACGCCGGAATGCAGGCGCAAGATATCTTTCTGCGCCGGCAGCAGATTGCCCGCGTCATCGGCGAAGAACCGCGGGCCGGCGGCGGCGGATTCGTCCAGTTGATTCAGGAACGCCAGATGCCGCGCTTGCAGTCCGCCGCCGACGAACACGCACACGCTGCCGCCGCCTTTGACCCAGCGAGCCAAGGCTTGGAGTTGCCGTTCACTCGCGGCGGTGAAGGCTGCCTCGGTCAACACCACCACGTCAAAGGGGGTATAGGAGAGCGGTTGCGCCGGCAAATCTTCTGGCGTCAGCCGCACCACTCCGGTCAGTATTGAACTCGGGGACGAGTTATTGGCCGGCGGCGCGAATCGTTCAAACAGTAAATTCCGCACGAGATCCGAGGTCAGCTCGCCGGCGGTGGTGCCGAGATCGCACCACGCCACCACCAACGACCGGTCGTTCGATGTCGGCAACGAAAGCATGGACGGATCCATTTCAATGGTGTTCCCGGCGGTCAGAAATCTCATTTGCACTTCCACCTGCGGGTCGGAGAACGGGGCCAGCGCCGGCGGCAACAGCATCCGGAATATTTGCTCGCCGCCAGTCAACGCCAGATCACCGCTGCGATATCGCCCCAGCACCCGGTTCCCTTCACGGAATTCCATTTCGAGCCGGCCTTCCAGAATGCGCGTCGAGATCCATTTGAAGCGGGCTTCGACGGCAATTGGCGATTGGTTCCGCGCGCGCGGTCCCTGCGGAATGAGGTCCACCTCGAGTTTTTCCGCGGCGAGCGCGTTCGCTGCCAGGAGCTGGAAAATGGCCCACACCAAAGTGATGATTCTGACGGCGCCTCGCCACTGAAATGGAGTGCGCATTGAACCCTTGAACCAGTGCGCGCGAAGCCGTACCGCAGACTCCCATGTCTGCGGTATCGCAGGCTTCCAAACCTGCGTGCCTTGCTGCATCAGGAAACGCCACACAAGTCCACGCCCTGCCGATTTGGAAATCGGCGATACAGCAGGTTTGGAAACCTGCGCTACGGGGTTGACAGGAAGCATTCTCCGAAAAATTTCGCGCAGGGAACCCTTGACCCGGTGAAGAACATCCAACATCCAGTGAGCTCCCAAGGCAAAACATTGGATGTTGGGTGTTGGATGTTGGATGTTGGATGTTTCCAAACTCCTCATTTCCAGCCTCCGGGTTTCTTCTGAAAAAACCACCACTCGACCAGCAGCACGCCGAGCGCGCCCAGCAGCAGGGGCGGCCACAAAGGCCAATCGGTTTTTACCACACTCGCGGCGGCAGCCACTTGCAATCGCTCGTTGAATTCTATCTGCGCGACACCCGCCAGCGAGGTTTCGCTCGGGGAAAGCAGACCAACTCCCAAGCGCCGGCGCTGGGCGCCATTTTCCAAAATGGAATAATAGCCCGTTTGCGGGGCGGCCACGCCGGAAACCAGTCCGTGATCATCGGCCGTGACCGCCGCAATGGTTTGCCCCGGGGTTTGAATTTGATACCGGCCGTGCGGCGCAAGGGTGAGCGGAGGCAACACGCCAGTGCGGCCCGCCAAGGCCTCGGCCAGCCCGGCCTGCTCCAGCGCGGCTTGCACCAGGTTCGCGACCAGAATCGGGAAGCCGACGCGGTAAGGCAGCGTCGAGCGGTCGGTATGGAACAGCAGGGCGAACCGCAAGGCGTCAGCATCCTTTTTGCGCACCAGCAGCGGTCCATGCTGTCCGTGAATCAGCGCCTCGTAACCGAGATTCTCCAAATCACTCTCTCCGGCGCCGGCGGCGAAGCGGGGTTGATCGAGCACCACGAGGTCGGCCAGTTGCACGTGCTGCAGCACGGGCGCATCCCGGCGCCAATCCACCACGGTTGACCCGTTGGTGCCGGATTCGATGAAGCGTTGCAAATCGGGCGGGATGAAGCCCACGGACACCCGGGTGCGGGCGGAGAGATCCAGGTCTTGCGGACGATCACTGATCACCAGGTCGAACCCGCCGCTGGCGTCATCGCCGGTGGCCTGCGGGAACAGCTCGAGGCCGGGCATTCCTTGCAACGCATGCCGATACGAAACCAGCGATTTCGGAACAAACACGCGCAACGGACGCGACTCGGGTAAATCCAGATACGCCGCGTTGTCCGCGGCGAGGGAATCGAATCCATCCGGTGTCAACTGCACCCGCAGCGACGCCGCATGTTCCGCCCTGGTTTGAAACACCAGGCGTTGTGCGTGACCCCGGGCAATGGTGATGCGTTCGCTGGCCATGCTGTTTCCGTCCTGAAACAATTCGACCGACGCATTGCCCTCGGCCTCGGCGGAACCTTCGATCTGCAAAAACACGTCCCAGCCGCCGGCTGCCGCGCGCTGGGCGCCCAGCGCCGTAATACCGAGGTTCGGCCCGGCCGGCGTCAGTCGCTGAAAATTCAATTTGAAGGACAAATCGAAATTGACGCGCGGCGGGAAATTGCCGTCGGAAAACAGCAGCGCTTCATCAAACGGCTCGCTCCGCCCCAGCGCCTGGGCGAGGCGCAACGCCGGTTCGAGATCGCTGGCCACATCGGCGACTTCCAGCTGGTCGAGCGCGTCGCGCAGCAGACGCTTGTTGTTCGTGAAGCCGGTGAGTTTCCGGGGGGTGTTGGCGAAAGCGATCAGGCAGAGTTCTTGGCCCGAGGCCATCCCGTCAATCAGTGCGCTAACGCGATGTTTGGCTTCGGCGAGGCGGCTGACGCCGCCCGGTTTGTCCAGCGCCCCCATGCTGGCGGAACAATCCACCAGCAACGGCAGGCGGCGATGCTGGCCCGGACCGCCGCGCCAGAAAGGCCGCAGCGCGGCCAAGACCAGGAACAGCAGCAGCAATATTTGCAGCAGCAGCAGCAGGTTGCGTTTGAAGCGCTGGAACGGCGAGTTGACGCGATGGTCCTGCAACACCTGCCGCCACAGAACGAGAGACGGAATTTCCGCGCGCGGCCGCTTCAGTTTCAAGAAATAAAACAGCACCAGCGGCGCCAGCAGCGAGAGCAGCCAGAGATGGCTCAGAGCCTGGAAACCTCCCCAGCTCATTCGATCCACCCCCGTCGCCGCAGTTGATCGAACAACACCGACTCCACCGGCGTAGCCGAACTGACCGGCAGGAACCGGCCCTGCCGCCGCCGGCACAACAGCGCCAGCTCGTCCTCCAATCCCTGCCGATACTCCTGATACAGATTGAGCAGATCCGCGCTCGACGAGATGTCCAGCGTCTCCTGAGTCTCGGAATCCACCAGCCGCCAATCGCTCGACACGTCCGGCTCGATTTCACGCGGACTCAGGATTTGAATGCCGAACGGTTCCAGGCCGGCGGCATGCAGCAGGTTGAATCCGCGCTTGAGATCGCCAAACGTCAAAAAATCCGACACGATCACGCACACGCCGCGGCCCCGGTGATGGCGCAGGAGCGATTCCACGGCGCGGTCCAGCGGCGCGTCGCCGCGGCCTTCCACGCTCTCGAGAAATTGGAACAGCGGCCGCAGGCTCGCGCGACCGCGGCATGGCGGGAGCCGATCCGGCGCATCATTGGCTTGGTGCGATGCGTAGGCGCTCACCCGCTCGTTGTTCAGCAAGCCCATCACGCCAAACGCCGCCGCCAGCGGTTTGGCAAGGTTCAACTTGTCTTCGAATTTCATCGAAGCCGACGCATCCACCAGCAGCACGATGTGACGTTCTTCTTCCTTGTGAAACTGTTTCAGATACGGCCGATGCAACCGCGCGAAGATGTTCCAATCCACAAACCGCGTGTCGTCGCCAGAGGTGTAGTCCCGGTAATCGCAGAATTCCGTGCTCGTGCCGCCTTTGCCGGATAGATGTTCCCCGCGGCTGCGGCTGGTGCGGCGGCCGGCGGGACGAATCCGCAATCGTTCCAAACGGTCGAGCACGCTGTTGCTCAACAGCGTGGTCATCTGCGGTCGCGGCGCGAGCGGTTGCATTTCAAGATTCCACCGGCACTTGTTCCATCCTCATGCTCATCCTCATAAATCGCTGTTGCATTTCAGCCCTCCACGGGAACTTGTGCCACCAGCTCTTTCACCAACTCCAGTACACTGACATTGTCGGCCTGGCCGTCGTAGTTCAAAAGCAGCCGATGCTCCAGCGCCTCCGCCGCGAAACTGCGCAGATCCTCGGTGGCCACATGCGCCCGTCCCGCCGCCAGCGCGCGGACGCGGCCGCCCCGAATCAGCGCCTGACAGCCGCGCGGACTGGCACCCCATTTGACATAGCGCTTGATGCGCTCCGTCGCGAACTCCGAATCAGGATGCGTGGCCAGCACCAACCGCACGGCATAATCCCGGATGGGATCCGCCAGCACCACCTTGTCCAACACCTCGCGCATTTGCAGGATGCGGGCTGCGTCCACAATCTTGGCGACCGCCAGCCGCCGCTGGAGAATCGTCCGCGTCACCACTTCGTTCAATTCGGCGCGATTGAGCGACGCGACGCAGAGTTTGAACATGAACCGGTCCAATTGCGCCTCGGGCAGCGGATAGGTTCCCTCCTGTTCGATGGGATTCTGCGTGGCCAGCACAAAGAACGGCGGCTTGAGCTGATGCGTGACGCCGCCGGTGGTGACCGAGCCTTCCTGCATGGTTTCAAGCAGGGCCGATTGCGTTTTCGGCGTGGCGCGATTGATTTCGTCGGCCAGCAGCAGCTGCGTGAAGATCGGCCCGCGCCGGAACTCAAAGCGATAGGCGCCGTCCGGCCCGGCGGTCATGATGTTCGTCCCGATGATGTCGGCCGGCATCAAGTCGGGGGTGAACTGGATGCGGCGGAATTCGAGTTCCAGCACCTGTCCCAGCGTCTTGACCAGCTCCGTCTTGCCGAGTCCGGGCACGCCTTCGAGCAGCACGTTGCCGCCGGCCAGCAGCGCGGTGACGGCGCATTCCACCACCCGCTCCTGGCCGACGATGACCTTGTGAACTTCCGCCAGAATTCGCTGGAAGTCGTCTTTGAACTGGCCGGCCTCGGCCTGCAATGTTTCCAAGTCGCTCATGATTTGTTCCTTTCGACAGTTGTCCGGTTGTTTTGTGTCATGGTTTCTTTCGAAAGTTGTTTGCTTGTTTTGCGCCTATCCATACTGGTTCACCGCGGGACATTCAACGTGAAAATTAGGAACGGCCGATCCAATGCCACGACCTTGTCAAGGCACCTCACCCCGGCCCTCTCCCCATTGTTGCTCCGCCGACTCCGCAAAACGCGGAGCGGAAGAAACGCGCGCCGTTCATTTGAAAAACCTGCGACTGGATTGGCCGGACGGTCATTTGAGAATCGAAAAGCGTGAAGGCGAAAAGTGGGCAGAATCATTGAGGGCAGAATGGTGAGCACAGAAGTTTTTTTATTATTCTGCCCTCAATCATTTTGCCATTCCCTGCCATTCCCCTGACCGTCATTCCCCTGACTCCATTCTTCCGGGTTCGCCCAGATGGTGGCTGAATCAATCCGGCTGGGCCGGTATTCATTGGAACGTGTTCTGGTCGCGGAGCGACCTCGAATATTAGTCTGACACTGGTGTGGCTGGGGATCTCGCAGCAAAGCTTTCGTCCTGAAGAGACGATGGAATCTCGTGCCGCTTGAATAGAACCTACCCCCAACCGCAACAAATTCGCAATATAAGCATACGCCACCGTGGTTTCCTTCCTTCCCTGATCCACGAAAAAAGACTTGAAAGCAGACCGTCTTTGTCGGTAAGTATGGGAACCTCAGCAAACCGGTGAAGGAGGAGGGTGCTGCCCGGCACGGCTCGCTCTCTCTTTTCCAAATGAATTTAAAGCGCAGAGCGAACGATAGACAAACAAAAGCAACCATGCCAGCAGACCGCGAGAATCCTTCTTATCCTCTGCGCTCAGTGGTCTAAAGGTCGCGGGCCACCTCACACTGCAAGCAATCCCGCGACCGACAAATTTACCTGCATCCAAAAAATATGAGGCTCAATCTTTTCCTTTTGACAAGTGTGACGTGGTTCGCGGTGGCGACGATGAATGCCGCGTTATTACCCATAGAATTGCGCTGCGAATGTCGCCCAGCTCCGCTGGGTATTGACGCGGAGAAACCACGGTTGAGTTGGATTATGGCGGACAGCGGTTGGTGGTCGCCAATCAGAAGCCAGAAGCAAACGGCGTATCAAATTCTGGTGGCCAGTTCGGAAAAATTGCTCAAGCAAGACCAAGGCGATTGGTGGGACAGTGGCAAGGTGGTGTCGGATCAAAGTATTCAAGTAGAATATCAGGGCAAGCCGTTGGCGTCGCGGATGCGGTGTTACTGGAAGGTGCGCGTCTGGGATCAGGATGGCAAGGCTACGACTTGGAGCGAACCGGCGGAGTGGACAATGGGGCTGCTTCAGCCCGAGGACTGGCGTGCGAAGTGGATTACCCATCCGGCGCCCACCCGGCTTTCGTATCCCTGGTTGCGCCGCACCTTTGATGCCCCGGAAAACATTAAGCGGGCCATCATCCAGGTTGACACGCCTTCGCTTTATGAACTGCGCATCAATGGCAAAAAGGTCAGTCCCGATGTGCTGACTCCTGGCATTTCCCAGAACGACCGGCGTTTTTGGGTCAACTCCTATGACGTCACCTCCTGTTTAGTAACTGGGAAAAACTGCCTCGCCCTTTGGATGGGGCCGGGCTGGTATCAGCCTAGGATGGGCAATCCTTACCCTGCGCCGATCCTGCGTGCCCAACTGGACATCGTTTCCGCCTCCGGCCGGACCGTGGTCGGGACCGATGCAAGCTGGCGGATCCAGGAAAGCTGCATCACGCAGATCGGGCACTGGAAATGGAACGACTTTGGCGGAGAGTATTTCGATGCCCGGGAATTCGTTGCCGATTGGGATCAGGTTGATTTGAACGATTCCCGCTGGCTGAGCGCCCGTGAAATCCCCGCCCCCGAAGTGGCCCATTCCTGGCCGGCCTGCGGCAGCGCACGCTTGAGCGCCCCGGTCAAGCCGGAAAACATCCGGCAACTGCCGAACGGCAAATGGGTGATTGACTTTGGCCGCCCCTTGACCGGCTGGATGCGGTTGCGGATGCATGAGCTCCGACACGGCCAGGAAGTTAAAATCACCTATGCCGACCTCGATGATAATCCCAACCCAAGAAAACTGGCTTTTCGGGCCAATCCCGACGGCTTTCAGGACTTCAACCAAAACGATGTCTTCGTCAGCGCCGGCAAGGACGCAGAAACCTTCTGCTCCCGGTTCAATTACCACAGCTTCCGTTACGCGGTGATCGCCGGCCTCAACCGCAAACCCGACCCGCAGGATGCGGAGGCCATGATGATTGAGCCGGAACTGGCGTCCGCCGGGTCATTTGAATGCTCCAACGATCTTTTTAACCAGATCCATGAAATCACGCGGTACACTTTTCGCACCCAGAATCCGTGCCTGGCTTTGGGCACCGGCGAAGCCCGGGAAAAATCGGCCTACGGCGACGGTGGCGCGCATCTCTCCGGCTATCTATACAATTTCAAAGCCGACGCGATCTATCGCCAATGGATTCGCGACTGGAGCGATGGCCAGCGGGCGGACGGCTGGTTTAGAAATACCGCGCCCGCCTTCGAGGATCACGGCGGCGGGCCGCCCTGGGGCGGCGAGGTCTCCGAACTGGTCCGGCGCTTGCAGCTCTATTATGGAGACAACGACATGGTTGCGCAGATGTATCCGAGACTCCGCAAGTATGTGGACTTTCTGGAAAGCAAGACCCGTGATGGCATTCTGCGATCTTACACGGCCACCGGGCGCAGCGAGGACTGGATGTTCATCGGCGACTGGGCGCGCCCTACGCCATCCCCGGGTAAAAGTTTCAACCCAGACACCAAGACAGAACGCGAGTTCTTCAACAATTGCTATCGTGCGCTGCTGTGGCAGCAATTGCAGGATTTTGCCGAAAGTCTAGGCCAAGCCGATGAAGCCCAACGCTGCCGAGAACAACTGGCGAAAATGCGTCCGCTCATTCACAAAACCTTTTACGATGCAGACCAGGGCGCCTACCAATTCAGCAACCAGAGCAGTCTGGCCATGGCCCTTTATGCCCGCATACCTCCCCCGGAACTGCGCCGCAAAATTCTGGCGCAACTGGAGCAGGAGATAACCGTTAATAAGAAAGGTCATCTGGACACCGGTTTGTTGGGAACCTTCGTCCTGATTGACCTGCTGATCCACGAGAACCGCAACGACCTCGTGGCCATGATTATGGGGCAGACAACCTATCCGGGGTGGGGCTATCTGATCAAGGATTTGGGTCTGAAAACCTGGCCCGAAACCTGGAGCGGCTGGGGCAGCCAGGTCATTCTTGTCACTGCAACGCCGGATTCGTGGTTCTTCGAGGGGCTGGGCGGCATTTTGCCGGATCCGGAGAAGCCGGGCTTCCAGCGCATCATCATCAAACCTGCCATCGTCGGTGACCTGACTTGGGTCAAGACGCATTACGATTCCATTCACGGTCGCATCAGCAGCAACTGGCGGCGCGAGCGTGGTAAGTTGACGATGGAAATAACGATTCCGGTGAACACCACCGCGACGGTGTATGTGCCGGCGAAAGATGCCGCCAGCGTGACCGAGTCCGGAAAACCTCCGGCGAAAGCTAAAGGGGTTAAGTTCTTGCGAATGGAAACCAACGCCGCTATCTATGCTGTGGGTTCCGGCACCTACTGCTTTAAGTCGGTAATGCCAGAAACCGTTAAATGAAACATATAATGAATTTCCATCACAAATGTAGCATTGACCTTGCCCCTCCCTCCAAACCGGACTGGCGGATCTCCCGCATCCGGCTTTCCAGTCAGTGGTTCCCCGTCAGGGATTGAAGCCATTGCGTTTGGGCGTCCTTCAGGCTGAACAGCCCTTGCGCAGCAAACCATGCCATCGGGTATGGCATCAAGTCAAACTCTCCACCAAGCGCGCTAGAACCAGATGGGTGACTGAACGGATCGCCTTCAATGAGGCGGCCGAAATCGAGCGAGGAAGAAACACGCTCGGATCAAAGTCTTCGAGGCGGACGCTCCAGGCGCCCGATGGACCCGAAGAAAAAAACGGGAGCGAACATGTATTTTTGCCGTTGATAACCGCCTTAATGGGTGACCCTTCCACTTGGTTGGAGACGCTGCTGGCAGGCACTTTTTGAATCCTGAAAGGATTTCATCGTCCAGCCCAGGGTTGCTCGGAACGAGCTACCCTGGGTTGTCCAAGCGGAAGAATACTCAACCCTGAAAGATTTCCACGATTGACTTCTCGCATTGAACCCATGAACCAGAAAAAACATTCAACGCCCAATACTCAACAAATGCCCCAATTGGAGAACCTTGGACGTTCGATGTTGAATGTTGAATGTTTTTTTGGGGGTCGGGGGGAAGGTTGCACTGATCGCCTCCGGGCCGGGAGGAAAAACCCGGCGGGTCGTGCTTGATGCCAATGTGGAGGGTCTCCGTTGGTCACTCATCCTCAGGGTTGCAATGATCTGGCAGGATGCTAAAGTTTATACGTCATGAGCACACTGGTTGAAATTGAGGCTGCGGCGGATTCGCTGCCCTCGGAGCAGAAACAGGAGCTTTTCCTTTTTCTGGCCGCCCGGTTGCGCGGGGCGGGACAGTTGCCGCCGCCGCGCGAGTTCAGTCGCGAGCAAATTGAGTCTTGGATCGCGGATGACGAGTCAGGGATGCGCCGGATTCAGGAGACGCGGTGAGGTTGTTCCTCGACACGAGCGTCCTGCTGGCTGCCGCCGGCTCGGTTGCCGGTTCTTCCCGGGCGGTTTTTCTTCACGCCGCCACGCAAAAATGGATTTTGACCAGCAGTCCCTATGCGCTAAACGAGGTACTGCGAAATCTTCCCAAACTGCCGCCGAACGCGACGACGGAATGGCTGCGTCTGCGACCACAACTGACGCTGGTGGATGATGTGGTGTCGCTGGATCGTCCGGTTATTTTCGCCGCAAGCAAGGACCGTCCCATCCTGTTCACCGCGCTGGCGTGGGCGGATACTTTGCTGACCTTGGACAAGGGGGATTTCAGCGACGTGCTGGGCGGGACGTTCTACGGATTAAGCGTCCAGTTGCCGTATGAATTTCTCGACCGTGAACGCTCTGTGGGAAGATTGAAAATCAGGAAATAATCGGAGCGCCGCGACAACTCCTGATGTCGCGACAACTCCTGGTTGACATTGACCTTGCGCTTGGGAGCAGTCCTTTCAGCGTATTCGATGAATCTTCGGGGCTTTTGGTTAAAAAGCGATCTGCTATGGCCACAGGGCGATTTTGTCGAAGGGTCTGGGGTGTCGAGGATAGAGGCAAACCGTTCGCATTTTCAGCGGCTCATTGATTTTTCGCCAACGATGGAGCCTGGCAACTTGACCTCAAGTCATGGTTTCGGGTCATTATCTTTGTCTCCGAGCTGCCGTTTCCGTTTCATCGCCAGCAGCCGCTCGGTGGTGGAGACCGGGGCTCCCTGCTCCGACGTGGCTTCCTTGGCCACGGGTTTTGGTGGGGTTGGCATGGGGGTATCGCTTGTTCGTTTCGGTTCCGCTTTGAAACGCACGGGCGGGACGCCCGTGCCACTACTGCTGCTGCCGGTGCTCTCGCGCACTTTTTCCTTGAGCCGCAATAGCGCGCCCAGCGTTTCGGTGGATTCCGTTTTCCGGCCCGCGCCAAACCAGCCGCGGATGACGCTCCAATCCAGTTGCACGCGCCGCACGCCGACATCCAGCGGAATCAGACACGCCAGCAGAATCAACAGCAGGTCCAGGATGGACTTGGACGTTTCCTTGGGCACGCGCGGAATGGCGAACAAGTCCTTGCCGCTTTCCTGTCCGGAAAGAACTCGTCCGCCAGTACGCTCGGCGATTTGCCGCAGCGTAATGGGATCGGAGCGGAAGCGGAGATATTCAGGCGAGTAGGCCAGGACGAATCCGCCCAGCGTCTGCTCATTGCGTCCGGCGCCGACGCCGGCGATGGCCACCTGGTAGCGGCCCTTGCCCCACAGGGGAAACCGGCCTTCATACCGGCGCGGGCCAACCTGCCGCAGCGACAAGCTGGTATCGCGCTCATGCGGCCCGCTGACCTGCGCCTGGATTTCCAGCATGGATTCCTGCGGATGAAAATCCTCGACCATGATCACCCCTTCATCGCCGGCGGCAAACGTCTGCAAATTCAAATCGGAATGCTGCTCCACGCGGGAGATTTCAATCATGAGCTGCTTGACGAACGACTGGTATTGGCTCCACTGCACCCAGTCCGACCCCCAGTTGGGCGACAGGTCCGAAGTGAAGGCCGCCGTCTTGCCCAGCCCGAAGCGCCACGTGGATAACACCGGATTGAGTTCATCCTTCGCCGGTCCCTTGAGAATGGTGACCGAGCGGGGCTTGGCCGTGGTCAGCACATAGGCGTGCAGCGGCGGCATCGCCTCAATCCCTTTCAATGCCGGCGAATAGGACTCGATCGTCGGCACGAACGTGGTGTTTTGGATCATGCTGCGCTTCAGCGTCTTGGCTTCCTTGATGAAAATGGACGGCAGTTCGCTGGGATCCATCACCAGATAATGCCGGCCGCCCGTGACGCTGGCCAGCGATTGCATCACCGGGATGTCCTCGCCGCCGTGCGGATTGATCACCACCGTCGAGACGCTGATTTTCGCGGCGAGAAACTCGTTGACGAGCTCGGGCGTCGGCGGCGAAGGATCGCCGTCACTGATGATGATCATGTGTTTGGCCGCCGCGTC
>Ga0316217_10001118_pt1 | contig 36111 bp, 27 predicted proteins | sample 1anoAmetaG_FD_203633 | JGI IMG/M metagenome (GOLD analysis project Ga0316217, IMG submission 203633) | Freshwater microbial communities from Trout Bog Lake, Wisconsin, USA - 1anoA | ecosystem: Environmental > Aquatic > Freshwater > Lake > Hypolimnion/Profundal zone | place: USA: Wisconsin...
GATATTACCACCGCTTACGGTTTGCCGTCTGGACGAATTTGGTCCATTTATCAATCGCGGGACGGGTTGATGTGGTTTGGCACGGAAAACCACGGAGTTTGTCTTTTTGATGGCCGAGCTTTCACCACGCTGGATACCCGGGATGGCTTGGCCGGCAATTCGGTCTCGGCGATCGCCGAGGATAGCGAAGGCAAGTTGTGGTTCAGCACGTCCAAGGATGGGCTGACATGCTATCGACGGAAAGCCGCTTCTCCCCAGGTCCGGCTCACTCAAGTCAAGTCGGGCGCCAAGGCGCTACCCACCGCGGGGACCCCTCCGCGTTTGCGCGCTGGGGAGGTGGCGGCTTTCAGTTACGAAGCGTTGGATTGGCTCTCGCCGCCGGAAAAACGACAATTCCGAGTTCGTCTGCGTCAAGCCGGCGCGGCCACTGCCGGACTCGCGGGCTATCGCGACTTCCTGACCCGCAGCACGGTTTTCGAGTGGACTCCCGAATTCGCCGGCGACTATGTCTTTGAGGTCCAGGCCATTAACCTAAACCTGGTCTATTCCCAGCCGGTCCAGCTCGCTTTCTCGGTGTTCATACCCTGGTATGAGAGCAATGCATTGCGTATCCCTGGAGTTCTGGTCGCCTCCGCCCTGCTGGCCTTCGCGGTTTGGCTGGCTTACTCCAACTGGTCGCACCGCCAGGAGGCCCACCGGCTCAAAGACCGGATGCTGGTTCAAGAACGCGCCGCGCATGCCGCCCTGGAGGACAAGAACCTCCAACTGGAACAGCGCGCCGTCGAACTTAAGGAACAACAGAAGCGCTTGGAAGAGGCTCTGGCGAACGTAAAAACGTTGCGAGGCCTGGTTCCCATTTGCGCCTGGTGCAAGAAGATCCGGGATGACAACGGGTTTTGGGACCACCTGGAGAGCTTCGTCCAAAAGCACTCCGAAGCGAAGTTCTCTCACGGCATGTGCCCGGAGTGCAGCAAGAAATGGTCGGATGGCCTCGACCAGGTTTCTTGATGATCTCCCCAATGGCAGGGGCTTCGGGAATTCATTTCTAAGCTGATAAGACCACGCTTCCGATTCCCATCCTCGACAGAGGGACGTGGATCTGTTACGAAGCTGGCGATGCGGAGCGAGTTGTTAAAAGATGCCACCAGGATTGTGGTAAAAATGGGAACGGGCGTCCTGACCGACAGCCGGAAGCAGCCGGATGTTGCCCAGATGGGCCAATTGGTCGGACAGATTGCCGAACAGTGCCGGTCGGGTAAAGAGATGGTACTGGTCACCTCCGGCGCGGTGGGCGCGGGGATGGGCGCGCTGGGTTATGAGAAGCGTCCCACGGAGCTGGCTGAGCTGCAGGCCTGCGCCGCCGTCGGCCAATCCAGGCTTATGGCAACCTATGCGACGCTCTTCGCCGACTATGGCTTGGCGGTCGCCCAGATCCTGCTAACCCACGAAGATCTTGAGCACCACGAGCGTCATCTCAATGCGCGCAATACCCTCGTGACCCTCCTCCAGCGCGGCGTGGTGCCGATCATCAACGAAAATGACGTCGTTTCCTTCACCGAGCTGAAATTCGGGGATAACGACAAGCTTTCCGCCCTGGTAGCCTCGTTGCTGCCCGCCGATCTCCTCGTGATCCTCACCACCGTGGATGGCGTCATCGAGAACTTCGGCCAGGCCCAGGCGCGCACGATTCCCACCATCGAGCGCATCGACGGCGCTTTAGAGAAGATCGCTGGGGGCACCGACAGCGCGACCGCCGTGGGAGGAATGGCCTCGAAGATTCAGGCGGCCAAAATCGCGGTTCGCTCCGGCATCCCGTTGGTTATCGCTTCGGGCCGGAAGAAGGGCTTGCTGGCCCGGGTGTTGGCCGGCGAGGAGGAGGGGACGCTCTTCATCCCTCAGGCCCGCCGATTGCAAGGGCGAAAACGGTGGATTGCTTTCTTCCATTATCCCAAAGGCACTTTGTTCGTGGACACCGGCGCTCGGAAGGCGCTCCGGGAAAACGGCAAGAGCCTGCTGCCGCCGGGCATTGCGCGATGCGAGGGTGAGTTTGCGGCTGGGGATGTGGTGAGGATTTGCGACGTGGATGGCACGGAGTTTGCCCGCGGGTTGGCCGGCTTTCCCTCGGAGGAAATCCGAGGGCGGGCATTGAAACGGGTCGAGGTCGTCCACCGAGATAACCTGGTGATTCTCTAGCTCAGCCATGCCCGCAGCTCATTCCATGCAAGGCCATCGCATCGCGTTGGTGACCGAAATGCTCGACTTGGGCGGAACAACGACGTTCCTTTGCAACCTGGCTGGGGAGTTCCTTCGGCGCGGCGTCCCAGCGGCGGTCTTCAGCTTCGAGCGGAACCATCCTCTGGGAGAGGAGTTTGCCCGCCAGAACATCTCCGTCTTCACCACGGATGAGCGGCGGCTCATCTACGAAGATCGCTTGGCCCGCGTTCTGCCCGAAGTGGCCCGGTTTCAACCGACGGTGGTGGTAGCCAACATCGCAGCCACGTCCTTTGAGGTGCTGCGCTATGTCCCCCCGGGGGTATTCCGCGTGGGGATGGCGCAGTCCCATGACCCCGGGGTCTATGCCACCATCCGCTTTTACGCCGGCCAACTTGATGCCATGGGCGCTGTCTCCAAGGCTATCTATGAGACGATTCCGACGTTGGCGGAGTTTGCCACGGTGCCGGTTCATTACCTGCCTTACGGGGTGCCCATACCGGCCGCGACTTCGGGATCGAGGGCGAGTTCGGGCGCGCCGTTGCGGATTCTCTACCTGGGACGTTTGGAGCAGTCGCAAAAGCGCGTGCGTTGTTTCCCTGAAATCCTCGAACGGCTGAAGACCTCCGGCATCCCGTTTCATTGGACGATCGCCGGCGAAGGCGCCGAAGGCGCGTGGTTACGCTCGACTATGAAGAGTCCGTCGCCGACTCAAACGGTTGAGTTTATCGGAAAGGTCCAGTATTCGGATGTCCCCCGGGTATATTCGGAACACGACGTATATCTGCTGGCCTCCGGGTACGAGGGCCTGCCGTTGAGTCTCCTGGAAGCCATGGCCTGCGGTTTGGTGCCCGTTGTAAGCGATCTTCCCAGCGGGATTCGCGAGGTGGTGGATGAAACCACCGGACTGCTGGTAAAGCCAGAACCGGTGTCCGGTTATGCTGAAGCGCTGGTGCGGTTGCACCGTGATCGTGAAGCATTCGAGAGACTTCGCCGGAACGTGCGCGCTAAAGTGGCGCGGGAGTTTTCCGTGGCGGCGATGACCGACCGCTGGGTGCGGATGCTGCCCGCCGCGCCCGAAACCTCGCCGGTCTGGCCCGCAGAATGGTCGGTGCGGCCGATTCTGATGAACGCCAACTCCTGGCGTTTTTTGCCCTGGATGCGATTCGCCCGCCGGCTGGCGCTCCAGTTCAAGAACCGAAGCGCGGCCTGACCGGGGTTGAAGATTCGGCCCTTTTCCCTGGCGGCTATTGGAGAAACTGCCCGAGTTGCTCCCGCAACAGTTTCCGGGCGCGGTAGAGCCGATTTTCGATCGCCTTGGGCGTGGCGCTGACGATGGCGGCTGCCTCCGCCATGGAAAGGTTTTCCCACTCGCACAGTACGATGGCCTCCCTCATCTCGTCCGGAAGGCCGGCTACCGCTTTATGCACCGCGTGGCGCCTTTCAGCGGCTTCGGCCGCTTGTCCAGGATTGAGCGAAGAGGCGGGTAGGACATCCGATAAGCTCTGGCCGGTAGCGGCAGATTCCGCTTCCAGCGAGAGATTGGGATGGCGCGATCGCCAACGCAGGTGGTTCCTGGCCAGGTTGGCCGCAATAGTATAGAGCCAAGTCGTGAATCGGTTGCCCAATCGGAAGCTGTCGCGGGCGCGATAAAGCCTCAGGAAGGTTTCCTGGGCTAAGTCGTTGGCCTCGTCTTGGTCTCCGAGCATGCGAAATAGGAACTGGAAGATCGGGCTGGCGTGCCGCTCCATGAGGGCGTCCAACGCGGCCTCCTCGCCGCCCTTCAAGCGCCGCATATCCGCCTGGTCCAGAGCGTCAGTGTCCGTGATGCTCATGCGGGGCCGTCGGCGGGGTCATCGAGTTCTCAATCTGCTCGTGGACGCCGAGAGTCAGGCGCTCCATCTCGACCAGATAACGGGTCCCTTGCGGTTCAGGCATTAACTGGCTGACCTCGACGAAGTGGCGCAGCATAGCCGCCTGGCACTGGGCTCGCAAGGTCCCGATCTCGAGCAGTTTTTGATCCACTACTGGCGGCACGCTGGGAGCGGCGCTGAGCGCCTGGCGTAACTCGGCTTTGGCGGCGGCGATGCGCTCGCAGTAACCGTGACAAACGGGAAGATACCCCTCATGCAGGCGGCGGATGCGGGCCATTTCGGGCTGACCGAGATTGAATTCCAGGCGCAGCCATTCCAGGTCGTCGGTCGGCCGGACGAGTCCGCCGGTGGAGAGGCGGCTGCCGAGCCGGAACGATCCCCAGCCAACGACCCCGCAGGCCAGAAGTAGGCCGGCCAGGAGCAGGGCGAAGCGGCGCATGGTCAGCGGAGCGTGTTCGGGGCCACCGACTCGATATAGCGCGCCTTGGCGACCTCTTTCGCAGCGAGGGAGCCGCCGAGCGCCCCGGCGACGCCGCTCACGAGCGCAAGGGCGGTTGCGCCTGCCACGAGAATTTGCGGGCGCAAGAGACGCCTCATGAGGGCATCGAGCCAGAACCCGCCCGGCGCCTCGCGTGGAAGCTCTGCTCGCTCGATTCGCTCCCATACCTGCTCATGGAATCGGGGCGGCAGGGCAGGGGCGGGCCTTGCCTCGTGGAGCAAGGTCTGGAGGCGTTCGCCTCTGCTTCCCGCCAGTTCGTCATCTTTGTTTTTCATGCGCTTCAAGCGGAGCAATCACGACCCCAAATACGACCATGTCTTCGTACTTGGGCTCTGACTCGTAATTTCTTCTCTTCATTTCACACTATATCATACGCCGCGGAAACGAAAATCCCTCGGGCTTGCGCGAGGCGAGTTCGCCACGCGCTTTGCCGGGCTTTGCCGGGCCTTGACGAGCGCCGTTTCCGCCGTTAGGCTGCCTCGTGGTAACGACGATGAATTCAAATTATGTCGGCTGAACAGGATTCTTATTTGTTAATTTTCCTGCTCTTTGCGGCCGCCTTGGTCTTCGCCTTGGTCCCCTTAGGCTTGGCTTGGCTCTGGGCCAGGCGGTTTTCCCCGAACAAGCCGGGCTTGAGCAAGAACGCGACCTATGAGTGCGGTCTCGCGCCCAAAGGCGCCCCCTGGGTTCAATTCAAGTCGGAGTACTATCTCTACGGCATCATCTTTCTGGTCTTTGACGTCGAGACGTTGTTCCTGCTGCCGTTTGCCGTGGCCTTCAAAGGACTGGGCGTCGGCGCCTTCGGAGCGATGATGGTGTTCGTGCTCTTGCTGGCCGAGGGGCTGGCCTGGGCCTGGAAGAAAGGGGTGTTGACCTGGAGATGAGGCGCTCCCCGGGCCTAGCTTGTTTTCGCTCCGCGTCGTATGGATGAACGATTGCGCGCCGAGTTGAGCCGACAGGGCGTGGTGGTGACGACCTTCGAGGAACTCTATAATTGGGGTCGGAAAAACTCGGTCTGGCCGCTCGGGTTTGGCTTGGCCTGCTGCGCCATTGAGATGATCGCGGCCTCGATGGCCCGGTGGGATCTGGCCCGCTTTGGCGCCGAGGTCTTCCGCCCGTCGCCGCGGCAGGCCGATTTGATGATTGTGGCAGGCACCGTGACCAAGAAGATGGCCCCTCAGGTGGTGCGCCTTTACAACCAAATGCCCGAGCCTAAGTACGTCATCGCCATGGGGGCATGCGCGATTTCGGGCGGACCTTTTCGGGAGGGTTATAACGTCCTTCAGGGCATCGACCGGTTCATTCCCGTGGATGTGCATATCCCCGGTTGTCCGCCGCGGCCCGAGGCGCTATTGCACGGGTTCACCACGCTGCAAAAGCTCATTGAGGCGCAGGAGCTGACCGGCGAACGTCGTCCGCGGCACCTGTCCGCCGAGGCGGCGAGCGAGTTCCCCATCCCGGATCACGGGGAGCATGACCTCGTGCCGTCGCACAACCCCGAGATTTGGCCTCCATCCCGCCCCAGGGCGGCCGGTTAGCCTGGAGACTTGCTGTGGAATCGCTGGAGCAAATCAAAATCTGGACTGAAACGGCGGTGGCGGGCGCCCGGCTCCAGCTTGTGACCAACCCGGGGCCTTCCGGCCAGCATTCGTTGCTGGTCGATAACGATCACGCCGCGGCGGTCGCGAGGTTCTTCCTCGAAGACGCGCGCTTGCGCCTGGACTATGCGTCGAACGTCACCGGTATTGACTGGCCGGAAGCGGTCCTCCAGGAGAAGCGCAAGGTGAAGCAGACCATCGAAGGGGTGGAGCGGGAAATTGAGGAGACCATCGAGCGCCGGCGGCCTGGGTTCCTGGAGGTTGTCTATCACCTTTATTCGATGGCGCTTAAACAAGGGCCGGTAATTCTGCGGTTGCGCACGGGGGATCGCGGGGCGCAGGCGAGGCTTCCTTCGCTTACGCCCATCTGGCGCGGGGCCGAGTTTCAGGAACGCGAGGTGTTCGACCTTTTTGGCGTGGTCTTCGAGGGCCACCCCGACCTGAGGCGAATCCTGATGTGGGATGGCTTTAAGGATTTTCCCATGCGCAAAGACTACGCCCCGCCCCAGGAGAGCGGAGCGGGACGAGAACCGGCGCAATGAGCACGAGGGAATTTCAAGTGATCCCGCGCGTCGATGTCGACGGAACTGCGGTCGATGGCGAGCAGCTCGAAATCTCGATGGGGCCGCAGCATCCCTCCACGCACGGGGTTTTCCGGATGGATCTGAAGCTCGATGGCGAGCGGGTCGCGAGGCTGAAGCCGGTCTTCGGCTACCTGCACCGCAACCACGAGAAGATCGGAGAGAGCACGACCTATCTGGGCTCGATGCCCTACACGGATCGGCTCGATTATTTCTGCTCGCTCACCAATAATTGGGCCTACGCCCTGGCCGTCGAGAAGTTGGCCGGCCTGCAAGCCCCGGAGCGGGCCGAATACATCCGTGTGATCACCGCGGAACTGACGCGCTTGCAGAATCACGCGAGCCTGGCCGGGTTTTTGTTGCAGGATATGGGCGCTTCGGGCACGCCTCTGATGTATGCTTTTCGCGAGCGGGAGAAGATCCTCGATCTCTTCGAGTCCCTGACCGGGGCGCGGATGATGTGCAACTACATGCGCTTCGGCGGATGCCGATGCGATCTGCCCGCTGGCTGGATCCTCGAGGCGCGCGGGGTGGTCGAGCGGTTCCCTCGGTTTCTGGACGAATTCCAGGCCCTGCTCGACGGGAACGAGATCCTAATGTCCCGTACTCAGGGAGTGGGAGTCTTGCCCGCCGCCCTCGCTGTTAACGCCGGAATCACCGGTCCTATGCTGCGCGCCAGCGGTGTCAACTATGACCTGCGCAAAGTGGACCGCTACGGGATATATGACCGGTTCAGTTTCAAAGTCCCGATAGGCGACCACGGCGATGTCTATGACCGCTATATGGTGCGCGTGCTGGAGATGCGCGAATCTTTGAAAATCCTCGATCAGGCGCTCCGTGATATTCCTGACGGTCCCATTCTGGATCCCAAGGCCAAGCTGCGTGGATTCCGTCCCAAGCCGGGAGAGGCCTATGGGCGCATCGAGTCGCCCAAAGGAGAACTCGGGTTCTATCTGATCAGCGATGGCTCGCCCAACCCGTACCGCTACCGGGTGCGCCCGCCGAGCTTCATCAACTTGACCCTCCTGGAAGACCTGTGTCTGGGGCATCAGGTGGCCGACGTGGTCGTCATCCTGGGCAGCGTGGATATTGTCCTGGGGGAGGTCGATCGGTGAACCTGCCCGGCCACGGCATCCTCAAGGGGTTGGCGGAGACGGCCCGCAACTTTGTCGGCAGCTATGTCAGCAAGGATCGGCTGGTGACGGTCCAGTATCCGGAGGAGCGGTTGCCGTCCAAGGAAGCGGCCCGCAATTTTCCGTTCCTGGTCTATGATGGTGAGGATTGGGAAAAGGGGCTGCGTTGCGTGGCGTGCCAGATTTGCGAGAAAGAGTGCCCGCCCAAGTGCATCACTATCGTTAAGGACACGCTTCGGAAGCCCGACTATGTTGGGAAACTCCAGTTTCAGCCCAAACTCTTTGACATTGATATTTCCGTCTGCATGAGTTGCCAGATCTGCGTCGAGGTGTGTCCGTTTGACGCGATCAAGATGGACAATGAATTTGAGTTGAGCGGCTGCGACCGTTTCGAGCAACTTCTGCTCCACAAGCGCCAACTGGCAAAACCTAACGAGTATTATCAGCGCATCCACCCCATCGAAGCCGCCGAGGTGGATGGACGGCTCAATGTCGAGAAGGCCAAAGCCCAAGCCAAGGCCGGAGCGGGGAAGAAGTAACCAATCGCGGCAAATCTGCTATTGGAAGCGACAGTGTTTAATGAGCCTTTTCAAATCCTCCGGGCGGTATCCAGCGTTCAGAACAGGCTGTAGATAAAGGGCGCGAGGGCCGAGCCTTTGGCGAAGACCAACAAGCCGCCGAGCAGCAGCAGGAAAATGACGATTGGCGCCAGCCACCACTTCTTGCGGGCGCGCAAAAAGGCGCAGAATTCTTTGATGATGGCCAGTTTATTCACATTTCAACTCACGCCCAGCGTTCTAGCAGCGGCGGATCCCACCCGCCCAGAGCCGCCACCCCGAGGGGCGCAGTGTCTTGAGTCGCCGCAGGACCACGACTTCAGAGCCGCGAACGTCACAATGCATAGGATCAGTTTCCGAGTAAAGCGCTTTTGACTGAGACTCAATACTGCCGCTCGTATTCCGCCGGGGACTTCGCGCCCCGACGTTCCACCGGCAACCAATAGGTTTTGGCCGAGCGATCGAGTTTGAGTCGCAGAAAATCCTTCCCCAGACACCTCGCAACCAGGCCGATGGGGGTGATTACGAGGAAAAAGAAGATCGTCAGGATCACGTTCGAGATCAGAAACCCCAGCACGATCGCCAGTGACATCCAGGCCACATAGACCGGCTTGAGCCCCTTGGCAAAGAGCCATCCCAGCGCCAGCAAGAGGACTCCGGGCGTCAGGAAATATACAAAATGTCCCTTGCCCCGGGCCCACAGTATGCTCCCGAGCGCCGTGAACACGCCGCCGACCAGCAACCCGAACTTGCGCAGCTCACGGCTTCCCGTTTTCAGTTGCCTTATTTCTTCGAGGATCATCGCGGCGACGGGGTGTGTGGAAGGGGAACCATCGTGTTCTTATTCATGACCGTTTAGTCGAGTTCAAACTCCTTAAGCCAATCGATATCCTTGTCGAGCGGTTTTTGCTCGGTTTTTTCCAGCAGGAAATTGCCCAACACCAGGTAATCCATGTTTGTGCGCATAAAGCACAGATAGGCGTGCTCCGGGGTGCAGACGATCGGCTCCCCGCGCACGTTGAACGACGTGTTGATGATGACTGGACAACCGTATTTGTCCGCAAAACTCTTGATCAGTCGGTAAAAAAGCGGGTGGTCGGCTTCAGCCACCGTCTGTACGCGCGCCGAATAGTCCACATGTGTTACGGCGGGAAGAGTGGAGCGAATGGTCAACAGTTTTTCGAGCCCGAAGCGCTTCTGTTCGTCGTCGCTCAACGGCCGCCGCCGTTCCTTCGCGATCGGGGCCACCAGGAGCATGTAGGGGCTCTCGCGGTCCAGTTCGAAGTAGTCGGCTACGCGCTCGATCAGGACGGTTGGCGCGAAAGGCCGAAAGCTCTCCCGGAACTTGATCTTGAGGTTCATAACCTCTTGCATTTTGGGCGATTGCGCGTCGGCGATAATCGAACGCGCCCCAAGCGCTCGCGGGCCAAACTCCATGCGGCCTTGAAACCAGCCAATGACTTTCTCGGCCTTGATCAGGTCCGCCACCTTCCCCGGCAGGTCCGCGTCTGGAAGCTCGGTAAAGGGAACCTGGCGCTCTGTCAGGAACCGCCGGATCTCTGCGGACGAAAAGCTCGGCCCGAGATAGGAGCCGCGCTGCGAGTCTCGCCGGCCGTCCGGTTGGCGGGGATGGCCTAGGTAATGGTGCCAGGCGAGCAGCGCCGCTCCCAGCGCGCCGCCCGCATCTCCGGCGGCGGGTTGAATCCAAATATTGTCGAATATGCCCTCCCGCAGGATTCGTCCGTTGGCGACGCAGTTCAAGGCGACGCCGCCGGCCAGACAGAGGTTCTTGAGCCCGGTCTCGCGCCGAGCGCGCCGCGCCATGCGCGTCGTGATCTCCTCGGTCACGTCCTGGATCGATCGGGCCAGGTCCATATCACGCGGCGTCAGGCGCGATTCAGGTTTGCGCGGCGGGCCGCCGAAGAGACGATCGAACTTCGCGCTGGTCATGGTCAGTCCGACGCCGTAATTGAAATAGCTCATATTGAGCCGGAACGAACCGTCTTCCTTCAAATCGATCAACTCGCGGAGGATGGCGTCAACGTATCTGGGCTCGCCGTAGGGCGCCAGGCCCATCAGCTTGTACTCGCCGGAATTGACCCTGAAGCCGGTGAAATAGGTAAACGCCGAGTAGAGCAGGCCCAGCGAGTGTGGAAACTGTAGCTCGCTGAGCAGTTCGAAACGATTGCCGCGGCCGATTCCGAGACTCGTGGTCGCCCACTCGCCCACTCCATCCAACGTCAGAATCGCCGCCTCCGGGTACGGGGAAGGAAAGAAGGCCGCCGCCGCGTGGGATTCATGGTGCTCGGGGAAGATGATCCTCGCATCGGTGCCCAGCTCCTTCCGCATAAGTTCCTTCATCCAGATTCGCTCGCGAATCCAGAGCGGAATGGACATGAGGAACGAACGCAGCCCGGCTGGCGCGTAGGCGAGATAGCTGTGGAGAATCCGGTCGAATTTCAGGAACGGTTTCTCATAGAAAGCCACCAGGTCGATGTCGTCCGGCCCAATCCCCGCCTCGCGCAGGCAATACTCGACCGCGTGTTTCGGAAAAGCGGCATCGTGTTTCTTGCGCGTGAATCGCTCCTCCTGAGCCGCGGCAAGGATCACGCCGTCACGGACCAGGCACGCCGCGCTGTCATGGTAAAAAGCGGAAAGGCCGAGGATATGCACGGGATGCGGAGCGCTGCGTTGGGGGCTGGCGGTGAGGTCCCTCATGCCTCCTCTGGGAGGGGCCAAGGCAAACGGGAGCAACTTGGGGTTGCCGACTCCGTTATGCGCGCTGTTCCGATGATCATGACGCGCTCGATTGAATCAAAAACGGGGCGCGGGCACAACCCCTCTTGGCCTAGCGGTCCCTGTTTTGGAAATTCTAATTGGAAACGGAGCCGGACCGGCGGGGATTCCCAGTAGGGATTTCCAGGCTAGCGCATGCAGGAAATCTCGATAGACTCCTTCCCGTATGAACGCAAAACCATCTCCCGGACCAGGCAAGATTCGTCATCTCTGGGTCTGCGCGCTGTTAACCCATTTCGCCTTGGGAAATCTCTGGGCTGTGGGGTCGCGGGTAGAGCGAGCGGCGGAGGTGACAACCTACCCCGATGGACGACCAGCGGCGAAGTGGCGTCTCGAAGCTCATGACCAAGGAGTGGTCCTGCGTCATGGCGGCGGGCCGGAGAAATGCGACGGTTTGGGGGCTAGAGACGTCTGGGTGTGGCAACATGGCGGCGTCTATTACATGCATTACGATGGCGCCGGTCCAAAGGGATGGCGGGCTTGCCTGGCCACCAGCGACGACCTGGTCCATTGGACGGCTAAAGGACCGGTGTTGGACCTCGGCAAACCCGGAGAGGATGATTCGGCTTCCGCGTCCTACGGGGTGACCTTTTTCGATGGCCGCCAATGGCATATGTTTTACTTGGGCACGCCCCATGTGACTCCCGCCCCCGATCTGATTCCCGGATTCCCTTACCTGACCATGAAAGCGTCCGGCGAATCCCCGGAAGGCCCGTGGCGGAAACAAAAAGAAGTGACGCCCTTCCGCACGCAAGCGGGGACCTATTACTCCGCCACCGCCAGTCCCGGCCAGGTGATCCAGCAGGGCGACGGCTACCTGATGTTCTTTAGCGCCTCAACCGATCGCCCCATCCAGCGCACCCTCAGCCTGGCCCGCACGAAAGACCTGAACGGTCCCTGGACGATCGCCCCCGAGCCAATCGTGCCGCTCGAGGAGCAGGTCGAAAACGCCTCCCTATTCTACGACGAAGAGACCAAGACCTGGTTCCTGTTTACCGACCATGTCGGACTGGAGGATGGTTTGGAGTACACCGACGCGATTTGGGTTTACTGGACCCGGGATCTCACGCGCTGGAACCGCGACCACAAGGCCGTGGTCCTCGACCGCGCGAATTGTAAATGGTCCAAGCATATCATTGGCCTCCCCTCCGTCGTCAAAGCCGGCAATCGGCTGGCGATTTTCTACGATGGGAATGCCGCGGCCAAGATGCCCGGTGGAGTCAAAAGTCACATGAACCGCGACGTCGGCCTGGCGTGGCTCGAGCTGCCGCTCCGCCCACCCGCCGAGGCAGCGGACGCGCCGGCCGCCTCTTCGAAAATCACCGTCGCCAGTTACTACTTTGGCAACTACCACCCCGGCGACCCCCGCAACGCGAAGATGAAGGGCAAGGACTGGTCCGAGTGGGAGTTGGTCAAGGCGGCCAAACCCCGCTTCCCCGGACACCAGCAACCCAAGACGCCGCTGTGGGGCTACGGCGACGAGTCCGACCCCAAAGTCATGGCTCAAAAGATCGCGGCGGCGGCGGACCACGGCATCGATGCGTTCATCTTCGATTGGTATTATTATAATGACGGCCCGTTTCTGGACCGCCCGATCGACCTCGGTTTCCTCCAGGCGACGAACCGCCAGCGCCTCAAGTTCGCGTTCATGTGGGCCAATCATGACTGGCTGGAGATCCAGCCCTACAAACGCGGCGCGCTGCAACAGTTGCGGTTTCCCGGGAAGGTCACGCCCGCGGGCTTTGAGAGGATTTGCGACCACGTCATCAAGGATTATTTCCAGCATCCCTCCTACTGGCGTATCGATGGGCGGCCGTACTTCTCGTTCTACGAACTGACCAAGCTGCTGGAGAGCTTCGGCAGCGTGGAGGCGACCCGCGCGGCGCTCGACCAATTCCGCGCCAAGGCCCGCGCCGCCGGACTGCCGGGCTTGCATCTCAACGCCGTGGTTTGGGGACAACCGATTTTGCCGGGCGAGAACAAGCCCGCGGACACCCCCAAGTTGGTGCGCGACCTGGGCTTCGATTCCGTCACCTCCTACGTGTGGATTCATCACGTGGCCCTGCCCCAGCAGGTCACCGACTACAACTTCGTGCGCGACCAGTATTTCAAGTATTGGGATCAAGCGGAGAAGATGTTCGACGCGCCTTATTTCCCGAATGTGAGCATGGGCTGGGATTCCAGTCCGCGCGCGGCGCAAGAAGATGAGTTTGGCAACTTCGGCTACCCCTTCATGAACACCATCGGCCAAAACACGCCCGAGAACTTTCGCGTCGCCCTCGAGGAAACCAAACGGCGCCTGCTCGCCCGGCCCGGCGGTCCGCGCGCGATCACAATCAATTGCTGGAACGAATGGACCGAAGGCAGCTACCTGGAGCCCGACACGCTCAATGGTTTCAAATACCTGGAGGCGGTGCGTGATGTCTTCGGCGCCAAGGAATAGGCGTGGGGCTTTCTCATCCGCGCCTCTCGATGATGGACGCGGTCCCAATGGAATCCCCCAATGGAATCCGTATTGACGGTCCAGTCCCGTTGCCGAACACTGAGCCCATGCGCGCGCATCAAAGCCGGTTGGCCCGCCGTTGGCGGGGCCTCGAGTGTTTTATTATCCTTCTGACCGCCGTCGGTCGGGCTTCGGGCCAGGAGCCGGCGCGGGCCTCGGAGACCGCCGCCGAGCCACCGCGCGCCGCCTTCTTGGTCGGCGCAAAAGCCGATGGCAGCGCCGACTGCACGGCGGCCATCCAGCAATCCCTCGACGAAGCCGCCAAGACCGGGGGACCGGTCTCCCTGCCGCCCGGCCGGTTCCTGGTCCGAGGCAGCCTGAGGATTCCCCCAGGCGTGACGCTGCAAGGAGTCATGGAATCGCCGGTTTGGAGCGAGCCTTTGAAAGGCTCGATCATCCTGGCAACGGGCGGTCGCGAGCAGGAGGAGGGTCCGGCCCTCTTCGAAATGAATCATTCCTCGGCCGTGCGCGGCCTGGCGGTTTGGTATCCGGAGCAGAAGGCCACGAATATCGTTCCTTACGCCTGGACCTTCCACCTTCAGGGCCACGACAACACGGTCGAAAACATCACTCTCATCAATTCCTACAATGGCATCCGCATTGGGCCGGAGGGCAACGTCCGGCACCGCATCCGCAGCGTCTATGGTTGCGTCCTGCGTCGCGGCATCCTGGTGGACGCCTGTTCGGATATCGGCCGCATCGAGAACGTCCAGTTTCATTGCCATTGGTGGTCGGCCCCGGAAGTCGGCGGCGACTGGAACCCGGTGCACAAGTTCATGCGGGAAAATTGCGAGGCGTTCATCTTCGGCCGCACGGATTGGGAATACGTTAATAACACCTTCGTCTTTCCGGTGAACATCGGCTACCACTTTGTGCTGACCAAGGCCGGCGCCGCGAACGGCCAGTTCTCGGGGATTGGGGCCGACGAAGCTCAGGTGTGCGTAAAGGTAGAGGAAATCCAGCCCATGGGGCTCCTCATCTCCAACGGCCAGTTCGTCTGCATGCACGGCGACCAGCGTATCGAGGTGCTAGTGGAAAAGACCTGCCACGGCTCGGTCCGGTTGGTCAATTGCGCGTTCTGGGGACCCGCGCGCCAATGCGTGCTCTCCCACAGCCGCAGCTTTGTTTCCTTGTCGGATTGCTACCTTAGCAGCACCGGCCGGGAGAAGAACCCCGGGATGTTCCTGGTGGAAGCCGATGGCGGACGCTTACAGGCGCGCGGATGCAGCTTTGGCACCGATGAGCCGAGCATCGCTTTGCGCCACGGGCTTCAGCATGCCATTATCACCGAGAACAATGGGGTGCGAGGGGTTGAGATTCTCAATGAACTTGGAGGCGAGGCGATCATCGCGAACAATGAGCCACACCATTGAACAAGCTCGGGGTAGATTCGGTTTATGCGGCTATGTTCAATGAAGTGGAGGAAGGCGCCGACATTTTTATGGTGACGAGTTTGTTTCCCGCGCAGGACCATTTTGTCGGCTACGAGGAATTGCCTTCGGATTGGCGCCTGGGATTGACTGGAGAAGCGGGGAGCCGCATGCGACAAAAACGGCCCATCCTCTTCTAAATCCCGATTGCTCCATGAGAATACCACCGGGATTAAGTTGTTTGGCGGTCCTTTGCGCGGGATCGCTCCTCGCTCCGGCGTCGGCGGAAGAGATGTTTCCCTTCGTCATCCCTGGGCTGGCGGCGCCTTCGGCCGGTTCCGTCGTCGACGTCTCCTGGTTGAACGACCCGCCTGCCGGCGGGCGCGGCTTTGTCCGGGCGCGGGGCGGCCATTTTGTGGATGGACGAGGCAAGCGGCTCCGTTTTCTAGCCACTAACTTCACGTTTGGAAGTTGTTTCCCCGACCACCCTACCGCCGACCAGTTGGCTGCTCGTCTGGCCAGCCTGGGAATCAACTGCATCCGCTTTCACCACACCGACAACCAGGCGGCGCCTTACGGCATCTGGAAGGCCGGTGCGCCAAAGAAGAACGCATTTGACCCGGGTCAGCTCGACCGGCTGGATTATTTCATCGCCGCCCTTAAGCGCCACGGCATTTACGCCGATCTCAACCTTCACATCTCGCGCAACTATTGGGAAGGCGAGGACTTCCCCGACGGGTTGGCCAGCGACCGTGAACGGCAGGAAAAACTGCCCAACTACTGCAAGGCTCTCGATAAGATCAACGACCAGATGGTCCGTATGCAGCGCGACTACGCCCGCGCCCTGCTAAGCCACGTAAATCCCTACACCCGATCGAGCTATGCCAAGGAGCCCTGCGTGGCCATCGTCGAGATCAACAATGAGAATTCGCTGCTGCAGCTTAAAGTGGCTTCCCTGCCGGAGTATTATCGCGCGGAAGTACTGAAAAAATGGAATGGGTGGCTTAAGGCCCGTTATGGTTCCACAAAAGACCTGACTGCGGCCTGGGGCGGGCGCGAGGAACTGGGAACCAATCTTCTGTCCGCCCGGTTGACCACGCAGGGCGGCGAGTATTTGTCTGTCGCCCAAGCCTCCGCGAGCGACAACGACAACGCTGGTGAAACCCGCGTTTCCCTCTTGAGCGCGCCCAAGGTGAGTTGGCACGCCCAGCTTCAATGGACCGGGCTGACGCTGGAGGAAGGCCGGCTTTACACTCTGGAGTTTAGCGCGCGGTCCGACCTCGCGCGCCAACTGCCGCTCAGCGCGCGTCTCAACCAACCGGACTGGCGCAATTGCGGCCTGGTGGAAGATGCCGATCTGGGACCGGGATGGACCACTTTCCGTTTCGCCTTCCGCGCCCGGCGTGTCGAGCCGGGCGCCGTGCGTTTGGATATGATCGTGGGCGGCGGGCCGGTGGGCGATTTCTGGATCAAGAACGTCACCCTCCGCCGCGGCGGCTCGCTCGGTTTGAAGCCGGGCGAGACTCTGGAGGCCGCAAGCGTAGAGGCGCCGGCGCGCAGCCAGGCCTCGCCCCGAGGCCTGGACTGGACGCGATTCCTGGCCGAAACCGAGCGGGTTTACACCGACGGTATGCGCGCTTTCCTAAAAGCCGATCTGGGCGTCGAGGCCGCCATCATTGATACCCAGGCCAGCTACGGCGGCATTGCGGGGGCCTACCGGGAATCTTTCAACGATTTTGTCGATATGCACGCCTACTGGCAGCATCCGCATTTTCCCGGACGGCCATGGGACAGCGCGAACTGGAGTATTCCCAACACCCCGATGGTAGCTGACCGCGACGGCGGCAACCTGGCCCAGTTGGCGGTTTATCGCGTGGCCGGCAAGCCCTTCACGGTCACCGAATACGACCATCCCGCGCCCAACCAGTACGCCGCCGAAATGTTTCCCATGATCGCCAGTTTCGCGGCCTTGCAGGATTGGGATGGGCTCTTCCAATTCGACTGGGGCGGAACCGAATCCGACTCGCGCAAAATCAACGGCTATTTCGCGCTACAACAGCATCCGGCCAAACTCGCCTTCCTTCCCGCCGCGGCGCTTATGTTCCGCCGGGGCGATGTGGAAGCCGCCCTCGCCACCGCCCGGTTGACTCTGCCGGTTGCTCGGGTGGAAGAACTCACCGCCGAGGACGTTTCCATGTCCGAGGCATGGACGCAAGCCGGGGTGGTTGCTGGCGATAGGCTCAACCATCGCCTGGAATTGCGCTTTACACCAGAGGGGAAACTGGCGGCGACGGTCGCGAAAGCGGCCGCCTCGCCAGTGGCCTGGAATGCCGAGGCGATGCTTTACACCGTGAATGCTCCCGCCACGAAAGCCGTTGTGGGACGTTGCTCCGGCAGGACCCTGAAGCTGGGCGAAGTGGAGTTCAACGTGAAGACGAACCTCCACGATTTCGCGGTCTTGACCCTCAGCGCCGTGGACAGCCGGCCCTTAGCGCGGTCGCGCCGATGGCTCCTGGTAGCCGCGGGAAACGTCGAGAACACCGGCATGGGTTGGAATGCCGACCGCACGAGCGTGGGCGTCCGATGGGGCGCGGCGCCGACGATCTGCGAGGGCATCGCCGCTCAGGTCACCTGCCTCACCGCGGCCCGGGGCGCCAAGGTTTACGCGCTGGATGGCGCGGGCGCGCATGCTGGCGAAGTGCCGGCTGTGCTGAGCGACGGCAAGCTCTCGCTCTCGATCTCCGCCCGGTTCAAGACGCTTTGGTACGAGATCCTGCTGGAGTAAGACTCGCGAGATCATCGGAGCGTGACACCCCGTCAACGATTCTCCGCGCCATCCAAGGGTTCCCCCAGCCACGCGCGATTCAGTCGGGTGAAGGTGATGAATTGGTAACCGCGATCCACGCCGCGCTCCCAAAGCACCCCCACCGTCTGGTCCTGGAGCATCGTCAGATCCGAGTAAGCAGCGTAATCGTCGGAGACCAACCGCTCGCGCGTGAAGGTCTTGCCTTCGTCATAACTGGTTAAGATACGTAGGCGCTTCCTCTCAAGCCTCGAAGGACCGGTCCAGAGCAGGCGGTTGCGATCCCCGCTCGCGCTTTGAAGCGTGAAGCGCTTAATCGCGCAGGCGACCGGTGTGATTGCCAGGCCTGGTCGAGGTTGGCCCCAGGTGGCCCCGCCGTCCGTACTCTCAGCCAGCCAGCGATTCGAGCCGGTCTCTTGGCGAATGTCCATGAGGATCCGGCCATCGGCCAATTCAACCACCTGGCATTCATCACCGCCCTGCGTTCCGGGCACGAATTGACCCCGTTGCCACGTATGTCCATGGTCGTCGGAATAAATGGCAAAGGTCCCAAACGGTGTTTTCCACATTGGCGCCAGGAGACGGCCGGTCCGGGTCTGAATGGCGCCGCCCGGGCCCGGGACGCTGGCTCGCCAGACGGGATCCTTCAGGTCGCGCGCCGTGGCGGTCAAATCCAGCGGCTGAGACCAGGAGCCGCCGTTATCGTCGCTCCAGCGGGCCAGGGTTTGCAGGTCGTCGGTGCCAGGCCGGGCGGTGTCGGTGCTCCGCCCCGGCTGCGCGCGAAGGTAGATCACCCAGACCCGACCGTTGGTCCGATCCACGAGCGTCGCTGGGTTGGCGGCCGACCAAAGCTCGCCGGGGTCTTCCAAGATCGTCATCGCCGACCAGGTGGCGCCGTTGTTCGTGCTGCGCTTATAAACCAGATCGATATCCTGGTTGCCGAGGCCAGGATCACCCGCGTTGTACTTTCGAGCTTCGGCAAATGCGATGAGCGAGCCATCCGGCGCCGTCTCAATCGCTGGGATGCGATAGGTGTGGTAGCCATCCTTTCCGGAAACAAAGACATCCGTATGCGTGAGCGGAGGTATGGGAAAGGCGATGAACAGTTCCCGGAGGCAATCCCTCATGGCCGGCCTGTAGCTCTCCGCCGAGCGAATCTTGAAAAGTCGCGCGTTCGGGTCGGTGGCATTCGGCTCCCATGTGGTCTTGCCCGTTTCATCCACTGCAATGCGGGCAGGAACGAAGCTGAACGGCGCGGCATCCTCATCGGCCGAAGGTGAGCGCGACGCGGTCCAAACACCGCCGACCTTGTGAATTTCCCGATGGGCCGCATGGAGCAGGGAAGCCGTGCACCACATGTTCCGATCCATCTCCCACACCAGGCGCTGCCAGGGCCTCAGGTCGGCTTGCAGCGCTTTCGTCGGGTCGAGTTCTTCCGGCGCGCACCTTTGCAGCGCGTAGATGAAGTAGTTTTGCAGCCCCAGCGGGGCAGGGGCCAGCGCGTCCGATTGACGAAACTGCCACCAGGTGCTGTAGAGCGCGTTTGAACTTTCCTGACCCGTCGGCAGGCAGAAACAGAGGTAGAGAGGCAGGCCGGAGCGGAACAGGCCGATATAAGCCTGGGGGTCCAGATCCACGTTGTATTCGCTCCGATCGCTGTCCGCGCTGCCGATGTTCAAATAGAGGCGGCCAACCTTTTGCTTCATCAACGCCGGTTCGCGATTCCAGGCCGCGCAAAGGTCTCGCGCGCTGCCCGCCGCGAGAATCGTCACCGGTTCGGAAGCTTCCCGCAGCGTCTTGAGCAGTAGATCCGCCGCCGCCTGAAACTCGGCGGGTTGGGCGCGTCCGTCATCGGCGGGAGACGTTAGCTTCTGCCCGAGACCGATCGCGAAGGGAACCTGCCGGCCCGTCAAAGTCAACATTTGCCGGATCGGGATGGCGCCCGGCCGCTTCAACTGTCTGTCTCCCTGGTCCAGGAGGATGGCTTTGACCTCCAATTCCGGCAGGGCAAAGAGCGTGGCCAGATCGAAGTGATCGTCCGGGTCGACGTGAGGATGGAAAAGGTCGGTGCAGTAAATCACGGGAATGCTCGCCGCGGACAGTCGCAGCGTCGCGACCATGAAGAGGGCGCAGGTCAGTTTTTGCACAGGGCTCAGCGTAGATCACGAGACGAGTTTCGGAAAGAAAATCGCCGCTCCCCCCGAAGTGAGGCGGCGGGCGCTGGTGTGGGCGGTATCTGGCAGTTCCACGCTTCGCCTTAAAGGATCTTCCCATTTGCCGTGGCCATCCCGCCGATCTTGGTTACACTGGCGACATAACCTATGAACACTTTGAAGAAAACCATCGGAATGACGGTTGTCGCGACGGTCGGGCTGTTTAGCGTCGCCACTCACACGCTCAGGGCCGGTGAATCATACGACGGCCGGTTCTTTCGCGGCGAGGGAGACACCGAGTATTTGCAATTGCTGGACATTTCGCGGCGGATGTTTGCCGACGACCCCGAGTTTCAAAACCTGTCCATGCTCTACCAACCGTCGTGGAATGGCTTCGTGGAAGGCCCGACCTGGGGCGCCTGGTGGGTGCAAAACAGCTATGGGACCAGCTTTGCCGCCCTGCCATTCTACGAGGAGCCCTTCATCACCTTCCTGCAGAATGCCCAAGACCTTTGGTTTGATAAAATGGGCGACGGCAAGACCAGTTATGTGTGGAACGGCAAGGATAGCTGGGTGCCGCCGGACGGGTGCTTGATGGACTGCGCCAGCGAAACCTGGGCCATGCACAAGCAGGGGGACGGGCGGGTGTCGATCCACGACTGGGGTATGGAGTTTACCGCCGCCGGCGCGCTGCTGCAGTCCGAGTTGCTCCTGATCAGTCGCGACCCGGGCGCCGTGGAGCGCTATCGCCCCAAGCTAGAGCGCTGCGCCAATTTCATCGAGTCGCGCCGGGATCCCAAAAATAACCTGTTCCTGGCCGGAGCCGCCGGCAACCTGTTGGCCCCAAGCTACGCCGGGTGCAAGCAGCCTGGAGGCGGTTACGGCATGGCTTACCTGACCGGCCTTTCCGTGACCTACATCGCGTTGCTGGATCGTCTGATCGAACTCGAGAAGCTCGCCGGGCAAACCGCCCAGGTCCAACTCCTCACCGTTCGCCGGGCCTCCGCGCGACAAGGCCTGGACCAGATGGCCACCGACGAAGGTTACTTTATCAAATACCTGGATCCAGACGGAACCCGCCACGGTGTTTACGGCGCTCCGAAACACGGCTATTTTGAAGCGTCTCCCAACCATGATGCCATCTGTTTCCGCGTGGTTGATGAGTCGCAATCTTTGAGGATCTACCGCAAAATGGCCTCGATCCCGGGACTTCGCCCTTACGACCTGATCGTCGCCAACTGCCCGTCGTTGGATGACATGTATGAAGAACCGCAGGGGCTTTGGGGCTTTGGCACGTGGGTGAACGGCGGTCATTGGACGACCTGCGAAGCGCGCATGATGATGGCCTATTACCGGGTGGGCCAGTATGAGGACGCGCGGCGCGCCATGAAACAGATCCTGAAGTTTGCTCGCGTCTATCGCATGGACAATCCGTTGGTCAAGTTCGGCAGCGAGGTCTATCAGCCGAATGAGCCGATCAATCTCACCTACGATGCCTTCGGCGCGCCGGCTGGGTTGATTCGTGGCTTGTTCGAGTATGTCTATCGCGCCGACGGGCTGACGCTGGCTCCGCGCATTCCACCCGGGCTGAGCCGACTCGAACAGAAGTTTCCCATTCGGTTCGGCTCCAAACATGTGTACCTTGCGGTCGTCGGCCAGGGGCCCATCACTGGGGTTCGGGTCAATGGCCAGGATTGGACGTCTTTCGACGGCCAGTCGGTTTTTCTCCCCTATGCTACCACGCCCGACAGCGCCGCGGTACTGATTATGCGCGGGCAGGCTGGCGCGGCCTCGTTCACGGTTCCGGCGCCCGATTACTCGACGCCGGCGACGCCACCGGCGGAGGCGTGGCCGGAGCCCAAGTCCATGGACGTGATCGTGGGCAATGAATTACCGCTTCGTATCGGCGCGGACAATGACGGGGGCAGTCAATTTAATGGAGACCTGGCCCGGGTGTGCCTGTTTGGTCGCGCGCTCAGCGCGAGCGAGGTCGCGGTCCTCTCCCGGGCCGATCCGGGTCTTCTGTTGAATGATCCGGCTCTCCTGGGGCGCTGGACCTTTACGCCCTCAGCGGACGGCGCATTCCCCAATGCCACAGGGGCGTTGCCGGCCGCCAAATCGGTGGGCAAGGTCGCTTCGGTTGATTCGCCGTTTGGCAAAGCCCTGCGCCTCACGGGCGAGGGGTTCTTGGAAATCCCGAATTCCCCCGCGATCGCGCTCGGCAAGGGCGCCACGTTTTACGCTCTCGCGCGGCCCGCGACCACCAAGGGACGGTTGTTGGATAAATGCCGGGTGGGGGGCGCCAGCGGTTTTACTTTCGATACGTTTCCGGGGAATTCACTGAGATTGATCAGCGATGCCGGCACCTTTTCCTATGACGCAAAGCTGACGCCAGGCGAATGGGTCCACTTGGCGGCTACGGTCGACCCGCAAGGGCGATCGGCTCTCTACGTCAACGGAGCTCTGGTGGCGTCCGGCGCGCGCGCGACGGATAAGCTGGAGATTCGCGCGCTGGTGGCCAGGGTGGGGCGGTTGGAGCGATTCCACCAGGCAATGCTGGCGGCCGGGTTGAAGGCGACCTACGAAGCGGCTCATGCGCGTTTGGCGGTGCGTTGCCTGGCGACGACCCATCAGCGCGGAGAGTTACTGGCCGCGGGCAAACTGGACCGGCCCCCGGTGCCCGAGCGATCCCTGCTGGCGGTGAATGCGCTATATCTTAACACCGTTGCCAGGCTCTGCGAAGGCCTGGAGAAAGCGCTCAACGGTTATGCGAGCGCGAAAGACGCGCCCAAACAGCAGATTTACAGGATCTGGAAGACCACCGGCTCGTGATCCCCGGCGGTTCGGTAGCGCCGGGAAACTGTCCACCCTTCCGAGGGCCCCCGGCCTTCGGAGCGTTCCGCTAGAACCGTGGCGTTGTTTGCCGCGGAATTATTGTTGCGCTCAATCGCCGAAACCGGACAATGAACTCATGAGCGCGCGAATATGGTTTGTGGTTTTGTCGGCATCTTTGGCGATCTGGGCGGCCGGCTGTTGCGGTTCCGCCCAACGGTCAACGGGTGGCCTCTCATCGCCAGCCCTGAACGGCGGGCTCGCCGGCCTGCCCGCGCTCGGCGAGGGCCGGACCCGCTCCATTTCGGCCGAAAATCTCACCGGCGCCAGAGGGCAGGGAGGCAGGGCCATCCCGAATCCTGGCGAGCCGAAGCCCGCCGCCAGCGCCCGAGCCGCCGATGACCTTGGACAAGGATGGAAAGTAAAGCCGTTCCTTCGCGTGAACGCGGGGGAGACGGTGACGCTGATGGACGTCGACGGTCCCGGCAGCATTCAGCACATCTGGATGGTGGAAGGCCTGAGCCGGGCGCACGTGTTGCGATTTTACTGGGACGGCGAGACCACCCCCTCGGTGGAGGTTCCCGCGCCGGACTTCTTCGCCGTGGGGCACGAGAAGTTCGCCCGGGTCAATTCGCAAGTAGTGATCGTGAATCCAGCCAACGCGATGAACTGCTATTGGCCCATGCCTTTCAAACGCCACGCGCGCGTGACGTTCTCGAACGAGGCTCCCAAAGACCTCGACCTGCTGGCCTTCCAAATCACCTACGCGCTCGCCCCGGTCCCCAAGCAAACGGGTTACTTTCATGCCCAGTGGCGTCGGGCCGAGACGGCGATCCAGAACCCCTACGTCATCCTGGATGGCGTCAAAGGCCAAGGACGTTACGCGGGCACGTTCCTAGCCTGGACGCAACGTCGCAAGGGCTGGTTTGGGGAAGGGGAGGTCAAGTTCTTCATGGACGGCGACAGCTCGTTTCCGACCATCTGCGGCACCGGTACCGAGGATTATTTCTGCGGGAGCTACGGGTTTCAGGAACCGTTTACGACCGCTTACTCCGGGACCACTCTGCCCGCCAATGGCGACCACGAACCGCCGAGCTATTGGAGCCTCTATCGCTGGCACCTCATGGACCCGATCTGTTTCGACCAGGATCTGAAGGTCACGATCCAGGCCTTGGGGTGGGGTGACGACGGCAAGTACAAGTTGCTCTCCGACGATATCGCATCCGTCGCTTATTGGTATCAGGCCGAGCCCCATGCGCCATTCCCCGCTCTGCCTCCGCTCGCTCGGCGCGGTCTGGCCAAGTAAGAAGATATGGAAACCTCTTAGCCCAGGCGGCGAGAATGAAAGAGGGGCATGAGCCTGCCTACAATTCTGGTCCGGAAGGGATGGTTGAAAATCGAGAAATAACCATGGATCAGATCCGCAATGACCCCGGATAAATCCCCAATACGCAGTTCGTGGCTTGGTTCAGACATGTCTTGAGCATCGAGGATTCCAGCCTTCAGTGGGGGATTACCGGGGCGGTGTTCATCGCTGGAATCCCCGAGATTGGGGCGGGTCTCTGCCACGGCGTCGCCCCGCCGATTTGGATTTGCCGGCTCAGCGCCGCAACGAGCGCGTTGAAAACGGGGCGATTTTTCGCGGCCAGGTCCGTTGCCTCCCCCGGGTCGGATTTCAGGTCGTAGAGTTCGAGCGGGGCGAAGGGGCTGTCTTGGAGCAGTTTCCAGTCGCCGCGGCGCAACGCATCGATGGTCTTGCCGCCATAGGCCGTACCCCCTTCGCGACGGACGAAATAGCAGTCGCGGTTTTCGTGGCTCTCGGCTTCGCCGCGCAGCATCGGCGCGAAGCTAACCGCGTCGATGTTCGGTGGCGCATGAACTCCCGCGACCTCGCAGGCGGTCGCGAAGATGTCCATGGTCAGCGTCCGGCGGTCGGTGCTGGCGCCGGGTTGGATCACTCCCGGCCAACGGGCGGCGCCCGGGACGCGCAGGCCGCCTTCATACATGTGCCCCTTGTCGCCGCGCCAGGGGCCGTTGTTGGCGCCGTTCGCGAGGACGCCCCCGTTGTCCGAGGTGAAGATGACGAGGGTGTTCGTGGCCAGACCGGTGCGATCGAGTTCGTCCAACACCTTGCCGATGCCCGCGTCCAAGTGTTCGATGAGCGCGACGAGTCGGGCGCGCTTCCCCGGCATCCCCGGTTCGCGCCGCTTCACCTTTTCCAACCACTCCGTTGGAGGTTGCACCGGGTCGTGCGGGGCGTTGTAGGCGAGGTAGAGGAGGAACGGGCCGCCCGCCGTCGCGCGCTCGCGCAAATAATCGCATGCCCAGTCCGTGAAGATATCGGTGGCGTGGCCTTCCGGATCGACGATCTCCTGGTTGCGCCGCATGAAATTGTGGCCGTGACGGCGATGAGTCCAATAATCGTCCATCATGTCTCCGAGAAACCCGTGGAAGAAATCGAAGCCGCGCTCTGTGGGGGTGTTGGGGGAGCCGATGCCCAGGTGCCACTTGCCGATCAGGGTCGTATGATAGCCGGCCGGCTGGAGCAATTGCGGCAGCAATAACGCGCCCGGACAGAGGTAACCCCAGGAATCGTCGGGCGTCTCTTCCCGAATCACGCCCGGCACGCCGACGCGGTCGGGGTAGCAACCGGTCAGCAACGCCGCGCGCGAGGGCGAGCAGACGCAGGAGTTAGCGAAGAAATTCCTGAACGTCATCCCCTCGCGGAACAACCGGTCAATGTGCGGCGTGCGGATGTCTTTCGTGCCAAACGCGCTGTAATCGCCCCGGCCCTGGTCGTCGGTGAGGATGACGACGACATTGGGTTTGGCGGTCGGTCGCCGCTCGTCGGCGGCATAGACCAGCGCCAGCGGCGCCAGCCATAGCGCCAGGAGGCCGATTCTTCTCTTCAACCCAATGTCGCGATGGCTCCGTAAGGCGATAAACGGTCCGACGCCCCCTTGAGGAGGCAACGGCCTCCCGAGCCGTAAGGTCTGAAATCTCGAGACAAACATGATGTTGAGCAGGAGAAACCATGACTTAATAGCAACGGAGAAGCACGGAAAAAAAGTGGACCGATTGACGACGATCTCAGTAGCCTGTTGGTCATGAAAAGTCCCGGCCGGCATTGTCGTGTCTCCAGGCGCAGTTTTCTCCACGCCGCCTCGGCGGGCGCCGGCGGGTTGGTGTTAGGCGCGGCGGCGTTGCCCGCGTCCGGGTATGCGGACGTGAAGTCCTCGGCCGCCACGGCCTCGGATTTGCCCCAAGGCCCGGCGCCGCAGGCTTTGTCAACAGGACATTTTCCAAGTCGCTTGCACGCCTTTGTCTGGCGCAACTGGTCGCTGGTCCCGGCCCAACGGATGGCGGCGGTGGTTGGGGCCAGAAAAGAGGACGTCCTGCGGATCGGCCGCGCCATGGGTCTGGGCGGCCCGCCACAAATCACGCCCGATCAGCAGGCCCGCTCCTATCTCACCGTCATCAGGCGAAACTGGCATCTGCTGAATTACGACCAGCTAATAGCATTGCTGGGTTGGACCGCGGAGCGCCTCGAATACACTTTGCGTGAAGATGATTTTCTCTTCGTCAAGCTGGGCAACCTCAAACCCCGGTGCGAGCCTCTACGCTACCGAACGCCGGACGAGCGCGAACTCCGTTGGGAACGCGAGGCCTCCCGCATTCTGAGCGCCGACCTCTCGTTCCATGCGACGGAGCGTGAGGATCCGCTCTTTGGCTTCGTCGCGCAGCTCTCCAGCAAGCCCGATGCGCCCGTGGTTGCCGCCGCTTCCAAAGGCCTGAGATTTTGTTACTCCTACTTCGCTCTTTACGGCGATCCCTTGCTGGATGATCATACCTCTCCCTACCCCGATGCATACTTGGCGCGGTTGGCGCAAGCCGGCGTGAACGGCGTTTGGTTGCCGGCCGTGCTCTACAAGCTGGCGCCCTTTTCGTGGGATGCGCGGCGGAGCGATCAGTACCCAACCCGGCTAAGGAACCTCCAGCGGTTGGTGGCGCGCGCGCGCCGATACGGAATCCGCGTGTTTCTTTACTTGAATGAACCGCGCGCGATGCCTTTGAAATTCTTCGAGAGCCGTCCGCAGCTCAAGGGCGCGGTCGAAGGCGACTATGCGGCGCTCTGCACCAGCCAGCCCGGAGTTCAACGCTACATTGTGGAGTCGGTGGCCGGCATCTGCCGCGCGGCGCCCGACCTGGGCGGCTTCTTCAGTATCACCGCCTCAGAGAACCTGACCAATTGCTGGTCGCATGGCGGCGGCGCGGGATGTTCGCGTTGCGGCGCCCGGCCCCCTGCGGAAGTCGTGGCCGAAGTCAGCCGGCTCTTCTGGGAGGGCATCCAGCAGGCTGGCGCCTCAGCGCAACTCATCGCCTGGGACTGGGGTTGGAATGATGCTTGGGCCGGCGACGCCATTCGCCATTTGCCCGCTGGGGTGGCGTTGATGAGCGTGAGTGAATGGCAATTGCCCATTGAGCGCGGGGGCGTAAAGGGCGAGGTAGGAGAGTACTCGATTTCGGCCATCGGTCCCGGGCCGCGCGCCCAGCGCCATTGGAAACTGGCCCAGGAGCGAGGCCTGAAAACCATTGCCAAAATCCAGGCCGGCAACACCTGGGAACTCTCCGCCGTGCCCGCCATTCCGGCGGTGGAAAACGTCGCCCGGCACGCGGAGAATCTGCGCCAGACCGGCGTGAGCGGTTTCATGCTCGGCTGGACTCTGGGCGGCTACCCCTCTTCCAATCTCGAAGTGGTCTCCGAGGTTCTGGCCTGCGGCTCTGCTGACGAAGCGATGCGCCGTGTGGCAAAGCGGCGCTTCGGTACTGTCTTGGCGCCGGCCGTCGTGACGTCCTGGCGCCAATTCAGCCAGGCGTTTCGTGAGTTCCCTTTTCACATCGGCGTGCTCTATTCGGGGCCCCAGCAATTGGGTCCCGCCAACTTACTCTGGGGCGAGCCCACGAATTATTCAGCCACCATGACGGGTTTTCCGTATGATGACCTTGATGCCTGGCGGGCCGCCTACCCGGCGGAAGTGTTCATCGGGCAACTCGACAAGGTGGCCAGCGGTTTCAACTCGGCTCTCGTTCAACTGAGGACGGCGGCATCCCTGGCGAAGGATGCCCCGCTTCCTCAACGCCGGGCGCTCGAGGCCGAGTGCCGCGTTGCCGAGGCCGCCGCCATCCATTTCCGCAGCGTTGCCAACCAGGCGCGTTTCGTGCTGGCGCGGCGCGGCGTGGCGGCGGCAAAAAATCCCGCCGAGGCGGCGCCGCATCTTGTCGCCTTGGAACGGGTGCTCAACGACGAAATCGCCCTCGCGCGCGGCTTGTTCCAAATCCAGAGGTCGGACTCCCGCATCGGTTTTGAGGCGTCAAACCAGTATTTTTACGTCCCGCTGGACTTAGCGGAGAAGATACTCAACTGTCGCGATCTGCTCACGCGGTGGTTGCCCCGGCTTTACCACCATGCCGAGCGGGGCTAGGGGACCTCGTGGAGCCGCTCCTCTCAAGTCGGACGACTCGGATCGCTGGCAAACCCCTTGCGTCAAAGCGTTTAGCGGGTCATTATCCTTTTTATGAATCGAGATAGACCCCGCCATCGCGGTTTGAGTTTCGTTGGATTGGAAATCGTCACCACTTCGCTTTGCCTTATCCTGGGGTGCGCGGCGGGAACGTTGATGGCTGCCGATGAGTCGGCGGCCGGCGCGCGCCTGCGGCGCGATTTCATGACCCCTCCGGAGGCGACGAAACCGCGCTGTTATTGGTATTGGATGGACAGCAACATGTCCAAGACCGGAATTACCCACGACCTGGAGGCGATGCGGCGGTTTGGTATCGGCGAGGCCTACATCGGCATTATCGGCGGGCAGAGCGGTATTGCCGCCGGGGACACCAAAGTGCTCTCCGAGCCTTTTTGGGATATGCTGACGCACACCATCCGGGAAGGAAGCCGGGTGGGAGTGAATATTGGCGTGTTCAACTCGCCCGGTTGGAGCCAATCCGGCGGACCATGGGTCAAACCCGGGCAGGCCATGCGTTACATCTCATTGCTGGAGACAAAACTGCATGGTCCTCAAGCCTTCGAAGGCAAGTTGCCGTTGCCGGTTGGCGCATTCCAGGACATCGACGTCCTTGCGTTTCCGGCGCCGTTGAATGACGCCGATAGCCTGGCGGCGCATGCGCCAAAAATCTCTGCCACGCCGCCTGTGGCTGACGCGAGTCATCTGTTCGACGGGGACATTGCAACCACTTGCACCCTGGGCGGCGGCCAAGTAATCGTCGAGTTGGCCGAGCCCTTTACCGCTCGGAGTCTGATCATCCATCCGGCTCGGACGGCCAACCTGAACTGCGAGCTGCAAGTGTCTGACGACGGCCAACAGTTCCGGACGGTTCGATCCTTCGGTATCGATCGGCACAACGCAGCCCTCAATGTTGGGCCCTTGCCCATGGCGCCCGTTTCGGTGGCGTTTCCCGCGACGACCGGCCGCTTTTTCCGCTTCAACTTTTCCGGCGGCTGCACCCTGGGCGAAATCTGTTTGTCCGCCGCGCCGCGCGTCGAGAGCTACGCGGAAAAGCAGTTGATCAAAGTTTTCCAGGATCCGCAGCCGCCATTTGACCACTATTCCTGGCCCGCGCAAGTCGAGCCGGAGACTTCCGATTTGGCGGTGAACCCCGCCCAAGTCCTCAACCTCTCGAAGCAGATGGGCCCGGACGGCGCGCTACGGTGGAACGTGCCCGCCGGCGATTGGGTCGTGCTTCGGGCAGTGGCCTTGCCGACCTGCGTCAGCAACTCCCCCGCGCCCCCCGAGGGGACCGGACTCGAGGTGGACAAGATGAGCCGGACCGCGCTCAAGACCCACTTCGACGCCTACATGGGCGAATTGCTCCGCCGGCTTCCTCCGGGGGAGCGCAAGGCCTGGAAGCATGTCGTGGCGGATAGTTACGAGACCGGACCGCAAAACTGGACGGATGACCTGCTCCCCGATTTCCAGATACGATACGGTTACGACGCCCAGCCGTTCCTGCCCGTATTGACGGGGCGAATCGTCGGCTCTGCCGACCGCTCGAATCGCTTCCTCTGGGACCTGCGCCGGATGATCGCGGATCGGATATCAAAGGACTACGTGGGAGGCCTGCGGGAGCTTTGCCACCACTATGGCATGAGAATGTGGCTGGAGAATTACGGCCATTGGGGCTTCCCGGGAGAGTTTCTCCAATATGGAGGCGAATGCGACGAGGTGTCGGGAGAGTTTTGGGCTACCGGCACGCTGGGTTCGATTGAACTGCGCGATGCGTCTTCGGCCGCGCACATTTACGGCAAGCCAGTGGTCTTCGCCGAGGCATTCACCGGCGGCCCGCTGTTCACCAGCCATCCTTACAGTCTCAAGGCGCGAGAGGACTGGGCGTACTGCGAAGGCATCAACCAGTTTACCCTGCATCTTTACATCGAGCAGCCATGGGACGACCGCAGGCCGGGGGTCTCGGCCCCATTCGGCACCGAGTTCAATCGTCACAATACCTGGTTCGAGAGTGGCAAGACTTGGGTTGACTACCAGCGTCGTTGCAGCGTGCTGCTCCAGCACGGCCATTCTGTCGCCGATGTGGCGTATTTCATCGGGGAAGATACGCCTAAGATGACCGGCCAGCGGAAGCCTGAGCTGCCGCCGGGTTATAGCTTTGACTATATCAACGCCGACGTGATCGAGAAACGCTTGCGCGTCAAGAACGGACGCTTCGTTTTACCCGACGGCCTGTCTTATAGCGTGCTGGTCCTGCCGAGCGGGACGACGATGCGGCCGGCTTTGTTGGGGAAGATTCGCGATCTCGTTGCGGCTGGTGGCGTGGTTTTTGGCGAGCCGCCGACCCGCTCGCCCAGCCTGCAAGACTATCCTCGTTGTGACGCGGAGGTGGCGAAGATCGCCCACGAAGTCTGGGGGAATTGCGATGGCAAGGTCGCGACGACCGCCCAGTTTGGCCGGGGCCGCGTGTTTCGCGGGAGCGAACTGGCCCCGGTTCTTGCGCAATTAGGTGTTCCACCCGACCTGTCCGGCATCGATCCCGGCAAGATGCTGTTTACGCATCGTTCGGCCCCAGGCGCGGAGATTTATTTTCTCTGCAACCAAACCGCGCAGCCGGCGGATGTGACGCCCACTTTCCGGATCTGCGGGTTGGCGCCCGAAGTGTGGCGCGCCGATACCGGCGAGGTCGAGCGTCCGGCTGTGTTTGACTCCGATGGTAGTTCGCTCCGGCTGCCATTGCATTTGGACCCAGTGGGCTCGGTCTTCGTGGTCTTTCGCGAGAAATCGCGCGCCCAGCCGATTGTCAAAGTGCTGCGCGATGGCAAGCCGGTGTTGGATGCCACCGTGTCGTCAATCGTTCCGGCCGAAGCCCCTTCCAGCGGCGCGTTCACCATGGCCGTTTGGGCGAAGCCCGGCGCGGGAACCCCCTTGTTCGCTGAGGCTAACCGTGGCGTGATCGGGATCAGCGATCATCGTAATGAACTGATCGCCCCGCAACATGGAGGCTCGTTCGGCCCGGACAACATTCATGCCGGGGCGGGCCTTTCCGTCGGAACTAACGGCGTGACCGTGTTCGAACATGCAGGGAGCTACTTCGCTCCCATCCTCGTTTACGCCGCGCCCCTCCAGGATTGGACCCATGTCGCCGTGGTCTATCGGGCGGGACAGCCAACGTTGTTCCTCAATGGCGTCTCGGTGCATACCGGATTGAAGAGCGATCACACCGTCCACCCAAGCGAGGTCGGCGCCGGCCAGACCCAATTTATCGGCGAGAGTGGTCCCGTTTGCCAACTCGGACGCGCCTTGGATGAATCCGCCCTGCGCGAGTTGGCGAAGGCGATGCCGCGCGGCGCGACCGATGCCGCGGGCAAACTGTGCCAGGTGTCCCGGCTTTCCCACGGCGAAGTGGAAATGCTCGCCTCCGAACCGGGCGCCTATACCTTCGTAATGGCCAATGGTCGACGGCAGACGACCTTGGCGCCCGCGCCGCCCGTCCCTCTCCAGCTCGGTCCGTGGAACGTCACCTTTCCCGCCGACAGCGGGATCTCTGGGCCGCTGACTCTTGACCCGTTGGTCTCGTGGACCGGCCACTCCGATCCCCGGGTAAAATATTTCTCCGGGACGGCGGTGTATCGGACCCGCTTCGAGACGCCACCCGACTGGATCGCAAACGACAAGGCGCTCTTTCTCGATCTCGGTCGAGTTGAGGTGATAGCCGAGGTTATATTGAACGGGCGCGCTTTGGGCTCGTTCTGGAAACCGCCGTTTAGGACGCCCGTCCAGGGGTTTCTTAAAGCGGGGACCAATGAGTTAGAAGTGCGGGTCGTTAACGTCTGGCATAACCGCTTGGTGGGCCAGTTAAAGGAACCTCAGGTTCTTGCCGGGCCTGGGGTCTTCCAGCCGGTCGTCATGGGACCCACCGGGTGCAACGCGCAGGATCCGTTGTTTCCCTCCGGCTTAATCGGGCCGGTCACGGTCCGGGCGGTTCCGCTGGTGCGGATTTCCGCGGCAAAGTCTCCCCTGACGCCATGAAGTTATTAACTGGGGATTCCCTTTTGAGGGTCAAAGCTCAAACGGGCGGGCTTGAGGCAGCCAGGAGCGTCGCCCCGCGCGCCGCGAAAAGGTTTTACCCAGGCGTTGATCCGTGGTAAAACAGCTTTGGAAGTGCGGCTAAATTGACATGGACATGAAGCGGCGAGAAACAACGACTACACTCGGATACGCGCCTCGGAAATGCGGCCCGCGCCCCGGTTTCACCCTGATTGAATTGCTCGTAGTTATCGCGATCATCGCCATTCTGGCAGCTATGCTGCTGCCGGCTTTGACAAAAGCCAAGGATAAGGCCAAGGGCGTCGCCTGCCTGAGCAACTGCCGACAGATCGGCACGGCGTCCATCATGTACAGCGATGACAACCAGAGAGCGATCATCCCGCTTTATATCAACGGATTGGCGGGCACGTTGAAACTGGGTCCCGAGTGGATCGTCCAAAATGGGGATGCCATTTTTTGGCCCGATCGGCTCCGAATGGGGGGATACATGAAAACCTTCAGCGCTTTTGATTGCCCGTCGCTGATGACTTCGGCGGCCAAAAGCATTGGCGGGAGTATCGCCACCAATCACTGTCTGGGCATTGCCATCAATTATCCCGAAATCGGCAAACTTTGGTCGGCTCAGACTCCCGGAACTCCCTACAAGGAGAGCGACGTGGCCAAGCCTTCGCAGTGTATTGGTTTTGCCGATGCCGGCGCCGTGACGACCGCCAGCCTGCGGAGCGGTCCCGACAACTGGGTGCCCGACGCGGCGTACGACGCCGCGTTAAGGGCTTTTTACGGCGGCGGCTGCACCTATTTCCGCGATCCTACGGATGCGGGCGGCTTCGCCTCGGGCGATTCCCTGGCGATTCCGCGCCATAGTAAACGGGTGAATTATCTGTTCATGGACGGTCATGCGCAAAGCTCGCGCAACAGCAGCGGCGGTTGGTACCTGCCTCGCGCCTCAGAGGCCGCCCTTTGGGCCCGCGACCACATTAATTAATGTCCCCTAAATCGCACTCCAATTGAGGACTTCGTAATGAACTCCAAGCTAATTCTGCGACGCGCGCTTCCAACGGCCAGGGGTCGGAGCGCCTTTACCCTAATCGAATTGCTGGTTGTGATTGCCATTATCGCCATACTCGCGGCGATGCTGCTGCCGTCGCTGGCCCGGGCCAAGTCGAGGGCGCAACGCATCAATTGCGCCAGCAACCTTCGCCAGTTGGGTCTGGCGGCGATGATGTACCAGACCGATAGTGGTAAACCAATTGACTATCCGTCTGTCAGCACCTTATGGATGAAGACGCTTCTAAGCTATCAAGCGAACGTGCAGCAGATTCGGCTCTGTCCCTCAGCCTCGCAAACCAACGGCTTTGTGGCCGGCGCGGGCGACGCGGCCCATCCTTGGTTTTGGCAAGGGGATAATAAGGTCGTGTGGTGGGGAAGTTATGCCATCAACGGCTGGTTCTACCCCTTCAAGGGCGGCACGCAGTTGTATTTTCCGGATGACGGCGCCAAGTGCTTCCCGACCGATTCCGCCGTTCCCCAAACCTCCAAGACGCCTTATTTCACGGACGCGGTGTGGCCGGACATGTGGCCCAAAGCAACCGACCTAGCAAGTCCCAACCTGTATGCGGGCGGCGAGGTTGTGGATGATGAGATGACGCGATGCCTCATCGCCCGGCACGGCGGGTTCAGTCCCGCGAGCGCTCCCCGCAACGCGAATGTCAAGCAGACGCTGCCCGGCGCGATCAATCTGGCCTGTGTTGATGGCCACGTCGAACTCTCGCCGTTGGAGAATCTTTGGCGTTTCCAGTGGCATTACGGTTATGTGGCGCCCAATCCTCGCCCCGGCCGAGCGCCTTAGGCATCGCCCCAGAGCGTGGGACTGCTTGGGGGCGATCGCCCGGCTTTCAGGCATTGCGAATCGGGTGGCCGTGCGGAAGCCTCGGCTTTCGCCGTAATTGCGTTGCGAGTCCTTATCGGTTCCGGGGTCGAACCGGATCTGGTCAACGACGGGCCTTTGCTTTAACCTTTCGGGCATGACCGCCAAAGAACGCATTCTAGCCGTCTTGAACCGTGAACCCGTGGACCGTCTGCCGGTGGATCTCTGGCATACGCCGGAAATCGCCGCTGCGTTGCGCCACCATTTCGGGGTGGCAGACGACTTTGCCATGTGGCGCGCGCTGGGACTCGACAAGATCGTCTGGGATTTCATGGATTACCGCATGGACGCCGGCGAGCGGGCCGGGGCCCAGTCCGGCGCCGGGGCGGAGGCCGGCGGGGAGCGCACCATGTGGGGGGTGCCGTTGAAGGACATTCAAGCGGGCGAGGCCCGCTACGCCGAGTTTGGTTCCGCGCCGATGGCGGACTTCAATACGCCCTCCGCTCTGGACGAGTATCCGTGGTGGCCAGAGATTGAGCGATTCGATTATGATGGCGCCGTCGCCTTGGCGCGGAAGGCCTCGCCGGATTACGCGGTCGTCGGCCCTTGGGTGTCGCTTTACGAAATCTATTGTCAATTGCGCGGATTGGAGCAGGCGATGATCGACTTGGCCCAAAGTCCTGGGTTGGTGGAAGCCATCCTCGACCGGGTGGAAGCCATCCAGACTGAGATGATGAAGCGATTTTTCGCGCTGGCCAGGGGGCATTTGGATCTCGTTTTCATCAGCGACGACATCGCCGGGCAGAACTCCTTATTGATGTCGCCCCGCATGTGGCGGACGCATCTTCAGCCGCGGCTGAAGCGCTGGTGCGAGCTGATTCACGCCCACGGTTTGCGCGTCTTTTACCACACCGACGGCGCGGCGCGGACTCTGCTCAAACCCATTATTGACTGTGGCGTGGATGTGCTGAACCCGATCCAGCACGCCTGTCCCGGGATGGACATGTCGGAGCTCAAGCAGGAGTTTGGCCATCGAGTGATCTTCCACGGCGGCGTGGACAATCAGAGCATCTTGCCGCGCGGCACGGCGGATCAAGTGCGCGCCGAAGTCAGAGATTGCCTGCGGACTTTGGGCGCGGGACGAGAAGGATTCATCTGCGCTTCCTGCCACAACGTCCAGGCTGGCACGCCCTTGGAAAACATCTTTGCCATGGTTGAAACGGCGCGCCAATCGGGACGCGCCTAGGCGACGACGATAAACCCAGTGCGCTGCGGAGAAAACGCCAGCGCCCGACCCTGAGATTGCAACATGAAGAAGTCCATCCAACCCTCCCGACGCAAGCCAAAGCCGGCCGCCCATCGTTCCGAAGCAGCGCCCCGTTCCGCCTCCTCCCCATCCGCGCCCTCTGCGGTTAGCTCTATCCCGATTGTTGGTATCGGCGCTTCCGCCGGAGGCTTGGAGGCCTTGGAGCAGTTCTTGGGGCATGTCCCGCCGGCGTCCGGGCTTGCTTTTGTGGTGGTCCAGCACCTCGACCCAACCCGCAAAGGGCTTATGGTCGAGTTGCTCCAACGCGCCACCGCCATGCCGGTCCTCGAGATCAAAGACCGGACGAAGGTCCTCCCCGATCGCGTCTATGTAGAGCCTGTCCCCAAAGTGGCGTTTTCCGAATTTCGCGCCGGCGTTGGGCCGCGGCCTGAGCCCGCGTGGGAAGTTATTCACAATTTGCCTCCGAAAAAGTCCCTTAATCTCGTTTTTTGAAGACAC
>Ga0316217_10001119_pt1 | contig 36109 bp, 39 predicted proteins | sample 1anoAmetaG_FD_203633 | JGI IMG/M metagenome (GOLD analysis project Ga0316217, IMG submission 203633) | Freshwater microbial communities from Trout Bog Lake, Wisconsin, USA - 1anoA | ecosystem: Environmental > Aquatic > Freshwater > Lake > Hypolimnion/Profundal zone | place: USA: Wisconsin...
CACCAGTTCGGCTTCAACAGCTTTGCGCTCCAATTCCAGTTTCCCGGTCTTCTCTGCAAGCCGCACGTTCTCTGCCTTCACTTCCCCCAATTCCTTAACGGTTGCATCGAATTTTTCCAGGTTGGCCCTGAGTTTTTCGAGCTCGGCCTTGCGATCGTCAAAGACCTTCACTCGCGCCTGCATCTTGGCAACCTGCCCACCCATGAGTGCCAACTCGTCGGCTGCCTTGGCCTTTTCAAGCCGCGACTGCCCGAGTGTCAGGTACAGTTCAACCATGTCGGTATCGAATTTGATATCCTGACCCGCCTCGGGACTCACATCCCCGAGGCCAAACATGGTACGGCCGCCCGCCAAGGCGTCCTCCCCCTTTTTAAGAAAAACGCGTGCCGATTCCAGGTCGCCGGCTACCAGCTTGTTGTCGTCCGATCTTTTGGAAAACGCCTCTATGGCGGCCCGTGCCGCTTCGATTTGATTCTGGGACTTAGATTTTTCGCCGCCCTGCGCGGTCAGGGGAGCGACCAGCAGGATGAGGCAGGCGAGTGTGGTGAAAAAACGCATGTTATTTTTCCTCCGGCTGCAGGTAGCGCTCAAGTTGAGCCTCGAGCCGCTTCAACTCGGCGCGGCTCAGGGCGACCTTCTCGGACAACTCCTTCTGGCCTGCCTTCGCCTCGGCGACGGTCATTTGCAATTGGGCCGTCTCTGTGCGCTGCAGGGCGAGCTTCTCGTTGCCTCCCGCTCCGGCAGCCTGGGCCATGAATAGGCTCAGCTTGGCCGCCTCAAGATACTCCTTGGCGTATTCGGCCACCTTGCCGTCGCTCATCGTCTCCGCGCGCACATTCGCCTGCTGGATGAGCTGCGCTGCATCCTTTGACAGTTCACCCCCGAAGGCGGCTGTTGCCGAACAGGCGATCAAGACCGCCCATCCCATAACGAGGTGCCGCATGTGAAACCTCCCTCTGCTCAATCCAATCGTGTAAGCCAGCCATTATGATCTATCTGCCGATGTTTTTAGACTATAGACGAAAATCCGTCAATGAATAAATATGACTTTTTGCCGGGCCTCCAGTCCTGAAGCCTTCTGCCGAAACGGTTTTCGGCGTCGGTTGCAGGGTTGGCGGGAAAGTTGCACCTAAAGGCATCGGGTAGCGGCAATTTGGACCGGAAGCCTGAAACACCCTGATTCAGGAGGCTTTGCCTGCCGGGCTGCTGCCAACTCTTTGACTTAGCGTCAAAAGTCATCCCTGTCGGCCCCGCACCGGCCGGCGGATCCGGTGACCTTCCCGCGGCGGGTGCACAAGGAATAAAGATGGCGATCGATCCCCTGCAGGCGTTCTCCCCGGCGGTGGCCCTCTTCGTGCCGGGAGCGCAGAAGAAAAATGGCACTGGCACCGTGTCATTCGACACGCTGCTCAGTTCCCTGGGCGGCACCGGGAGTTCCCCCAAAGTGACCGGAGAGCAGGCGAACGCTGAGCTGTTCAGTATCGAGATGATGCTCAATTCCCTCTCCCTGGCAGGTGACGGCGAAGCATCGCCCGCCGGCGGGCTGACCGCCTTCGAAGCCATTCTCGCAGCTCCGGCTCAATGCTGCCCGGCGAGCCGGGCCCCGGCCAGCGGCCTGCAATCCGCACCGGCCGCACCGGCCGCACCGGCCGCACCGGCCGCACCGGCCGCACCGGCCGCGGCAGCCCCGCCCGCCTCAGGCGATACCGATACCATCGGAAGCACGGCGGCCCAGTACCTCGGCACCCCCTACCGCTTCGGCGGTGAGGGGGGAGACGGCATTGACTGTTCCAGTTTTGTCCAGCAGGTATTCCGGGAGCACCAGGTAAGCCTGCCGCGGACCGCGCGGGAGCAGAGCATGGTCGGGAGCGACGTCGCGCCGGGTGACCTGCGTAAGGGTGATCTGGTCTTTTTCCACACCTATGCCAGCTACCCGTCCCATGTCGGGATATATCTCGGGGACGGGAAGATGATTCACGCCTCGTCGGGCAAGGGAGAGGTCACCGTTTCCGACCTGAACAGCGACTATTACCGCTCGCGCTACCTGGGGGCCAAGCGGGTGGCGTGACATTGTCCCGGGTGTAACCTACTCTAAAAAAAACGGACTCGGGGCACGGAACAAATTAATGCCACTTGGCGCCGTTCTAATCAAATATCTGCTACGCGGATCTGGCTGGCTGGTAGGAGGGTGCAGTCACGGATGACTTGAAAACTACCACCTGACAATGTGGCTGGCGGGGGAGGTTTCTCCCTGCCTGCGAAACTACCCGCTCGAGCGGGAGTGTTCCGCAACGCCCCCGGGAAAGACCCGAAAGTTTAGGCCAAAGCCGCCGGCTGGAAAGGCGCCGGCAGCTTTACCGGCCGGAAGCCCGTTCTCAGGCTGCCGGGTCCGCTTGTGCTCTCCCGGCTGTCTGCGAACCGGCTTCAATCTTTACAGCCGAGGTCCTTCCCCGGCGCCTTGGGAGGGGGCGGAGGGAGTCGTACTAGGCAGCATCTCTCCATTCGTCTGTCCACTGCAGGCCGGCCTCGTCCATCTTTACAAATAAAGAGACCACCGTTTTGGTGTCTTTGCGCGCGGCGTCGGTCCTGCGGTAATCGGTGATTTTTTTCCCGCGGGCTATGATTTCGCGCAGCAACAGTTCGTTTTGCTTGCTCATCACCACCCGTCCGTTCTCCCACTTCGACACCTGCGATTTGTCGCATTGCAGATTGTCAGCGAAATCGGTGCCCGACCACCCCAGTGATTTTCTCAGGAACACGATTTCGGCAGGCGTGAGGCGCTCCGCCTTTTTCACCAGGGCGTGGGCTATGCAGTCGTGCAGAGCCTCCATCCTGGGTATTATAGGCGCCAGCGATCCGCACTCGGGGCAGCTCCTCACGGTGATCTCCGCGAGGATGACGTTGTCCAGCCCGCATTCACGGTAATGGTAGTTTTGAACCTGCTCGGCCAGTTCGGCCCTTTCGCAAACGGGGCATCTCATCTTAGGTTCTCCATGCTGTGATGATCATCAACTCGGTCTCGTCCTCAAATCTGACCACCACTGTCATTTTCCCGACGTGAACCCGGTATCTCCACTGGCCTTTTTCGTGTTCCGCTTCTTCGGCAGTGCCACCGCGCAGAACATTGAGGCAATCCACAGTCGATATGTGGCGCTTTCTCAGGCGCTCCATAGCGTGCGGTTGTGCGTACGAGATGGAGCCGTCTTTCAGGATGGAGAGAATCAGTTTCTTCGCTTCGGTTCGTTTCAGCGGCTCGTCAAGCATACTATACGCCTTTGTGGTCGGGTTTCAATGCTAAAGTTGTGTTAGACGCAACTGTAGTTATTGGCGCTACAGTCTGAAGGGGGGAGGTAATCAGTCTGGCTATGGCTCCACCATGCGCGGGTGGCAGTCTGCTCCCCGGAGGTTACCGCTTTCAGCTGCTTCAGGATCACCCGGACATCCTCGTGGAGGGTCCCGGCGTACTCTGCCTCGGAATGGGCGCCATCATCTCTCAAATGTATACCCATTCCCGCCTCCCCCAGCAGGAGGCAGCCGCAAATCGGTAGCGTAATTGCTCGTATGGGTAGCGAGTGGAGGTTCCTAGTTCGTGATATGCGAACTATCAGCTTTTTAGTTGTGCGCAACCATCATTTTTGCTGGGCCGTTGGCAGTTGGATGACCTTCCCGCCAACCCCGTGCTCCATGAGTCGCTGGATTTCGTTAGCGATGGCCTGGAGGGGCGCGCGGCCGTCCTCGACGTCCAGGTGCGCGTAATGCTCGCCATGGACGGAGCGGTCCACATGGCTGGTCAGTAGCATCACGCTCTCCCTGGCGGTTTTAAGCCGCTTTTCTCCGATTTGGATGAAGGTGCGCCGCAGGCTGTGCGGGGTGATTTCCAACCCGGTCTTGGGGCGCAGCTTGTCGGCGCGCAGCATCACGTGTCAGCTCTTGCTCCGGCCGGATTCCGAGGGAAACACGTACACTTCCCCCTCCCGCCTTCCCGCCTGGCGCCGGGTCAGAATTTTCACCGTTTGCCGCGACAAGGGCAGGACACCCCGGTGCTTGGTTTCCGAGTCCATCAAGGTCAGGTCGAACAGCCTTTCTTCGAGGTTCATGTCCTGCCAGCGCAGGCTGTGCGCTTCATCCGGCCGCAATCCCTGGTAGAGGGTGACCAGGTAGCAGTCGCGGTGGATGGCGGGAAACGACAGGAGTGCATGGTAAAAGGTCTTGAGATGCTCCGGTTCGATGCGGGTGGTGCGGGCCTTGATTTTGGGCCACAACTCCGCAACGGTGATCACCTTGACCGGATTGCGGCTTACGTGCTGCGGGTACAGGATCATCCCGTAATTGATGATCGCCTGGAGCATCTTGAACGCGTTCCGGGCGGCGCCCTCGCCGGAAAGGCTCAACACCTCCTGGAAGCGGGCCATGACCAGGTCCGGCCGTAACATATGTATCAGCTGCGGCAGCGGGACGTCCATCCAGGTGGGGAACTTGGCGCCCCTCTCGTTCTCGAAATAGATCCGGTAGCTTGCCGCAGTGTTTGCCTTGAGTTTCTTGCCGTGGACGTAATGCTGATACAGCTTGCGCAGGGTAGGGGGCGGAGTTTCCGTTACCGGTTTTCCCTCCCGGAGCGCCTTCATGACTTTCGGTGCTTTCTGCCGGGCCTGCTCGGGCGTGTATTCGCCATAGTTGCCGATCTTTCCTTTCCGCGTGACCCACTCACCGGTGGCCGGATCCAGGACGTCCGCCTGGACCTAGAAAACCTTGGAACCTTTCAGTAGGACCCCGGTTTTCTTGTCCCGATGGCCCGCTGAGACACGCAGTAGAAATCCCTTCAAATCCGGATCGAAGTAGTCCACCCGTCCCGATGCGGGCGAGGCAATTTTCTTGATCTCTTTTTGAGAAAGGCTGAGCTTTGGCATCTCAATTTCCCCTTATTTTTCCTGCCCACGGTTTCCTCCCCTGGTCTGTGGGGAGGATATGGGTAGGAAAGAAATAAAAAAACCCGCTGAATCTGTCTTAAAGATTAGCGGGTCTTTGGTAGTCTGCCAAGATGTAAACTGCTGTTTTCAAAGCATCATTCCCACGTTTTCATAAGGTGTGAAAACTGTGCTTTTTGCCTAGGTGAGGTTCCACAGGAACATTTCTCTGTATAACAATATCAGTCAGTTATGATAAAATTGTGTCCTGTAAAAAGGACTAGGTAGGATATAGGTAGGACTGGCCATCCCTACCTACAGCCTCCGGATCTTGAACGGCTGTGACGTGGAGCTGGCTACCACGGAGGCGCTCACCAGCTTCGGTATGGAGCGGTTGGGCTGCGCCTTTGCCGAGAACCCGACGGGGCGGACCCCATGTTGATCACCGGCACGCTCACAGTGCGCAGCAGGGACAATGTGCAGGAAGAGCTACGACGAGGTCCTGGAGCCTTAAATCACGGTCCTCATAGGCGTCTGCCCCGTCTCGGGTGGCGGCTCTCGCGACGAGTTCCTTGAAACCCCTGTTCGCTTCAGCCTTGCCAGTGAGTGGCGGTTGATGGTACATTTACGGCGTTTAATCGCTCGCTGCATGCTGTAATCTCTCTCAAGGACTTTCTTCTGCTCTCCGCGGAGTTTTTATAATGACCAAAAATGTGGGCAATCCAACCGAGAGCGCAAGTAGTCCTGCAGCGACCGGGCCGGCTGGCCCTCTCTTTGAGGGCCAGGTCGGTGCATATTATCTGCTTGCCATGCTTGTCGAAGCAGAGCCACGCGGCCTACCTGGCGCGGTAATCGATCGTGTAGCCTTCCAACGGGCTGGAGAAGGCCGCCACCTCGACGATGTCATTGTTCATGCACATGATGACCGCGGCATACCTGCTGTCCTCGAAATACAAGCCAAACGAACCATCTCCTTTACCCCGACCGACACCGTGTTTCAAAAGGTTGTAGGCCAGATAGTCAAAGCTGCCTGCAGGGAAGACTTCTGGACCAGCCGTTACGAGTTGGCAATAGCCACCTCCAGAACGTCGAAAAAGATCGATGGGGCGTATCAGGATGTTTTAACTTGGGCGCGAAAGATTGGTGATGCGGAGACGTTTTTTAACAGAATCAGCAGGTCCGGGTCGGCCAACCCAGACATGCGTACCTTCGTGCAAACCTTCAGAGAGCATGTTGCTAGTTTTGGGATGTCTGCAGACGATGAAACGATCTGGCGGCTATTATGCAGAATCCAGATACTTGTTTTTGACTTTAACGCCCCAGGTTCTGCATCAGAGGATCTCGCAAAGGAACGCGCAGCCCGTGTGCTGCAGCCCGGTGACACCGCGCGAGCTGGAAACCTCTGGACCACACTTACGGGAATTGCGATTGAAGTGGCGGCCAGTGGCGGGGACCGCAATCGCAGCGAACTGACAGACGACCTCTCCCGCCAATCATTCCGCCTGGCAGGCAGTCACCGACACACTGCCGCACGAACAAAATTGGCCGAGGATTCCCATTTTGCTCTGGAAGACATTAGTGATCGGATCGGGAAGGCAATGCTAACCCGACACGAGCGACTTGCTGCCGTTCATGTCGCTCTCGAGAACAGCCGCTACGTAGAGATTCGTGGCGATGCCGGTGTTGGTAAATCTGGAATCCTGAAGCATTTGGCGGAACAGATCGCCATCGAAACGCCGGTGATCGTATTAAGCCCCAATCGCACCACTCCAAGAGGGTGGGCAAGCATGCGCTCAATGCTCGGCTTCGACGGCACGGCTCGTGACCTTCTGTCCGATCTGGCATGTGGGGGAAGCGCTATCCTCTTTGTCGACAACCTCGATTTTTTTCCTGATGATGAACGTCTGACGGTTATTGACCTTGTACGTGAGGCGTCGACAGTCCCCGGCATGTCAGTTGTGGTAACCGCTCGAATCGGATTCGGAATCGATGAAGCCAATTGGCTGCCAAAGGAAGCCCTGAACCGTTTAGGCCATGCCGAACCAATCATCATCAACGAGTTGAGTGATACTGAAGTCGATGAATTGCGACACGCAGCCCCCTCCCTTGCACCGCTCTTAACCGATGGCCACCCTGCGTGCGCAGTGGCACGGAACCTCTTTCGTCTTGCGCGGCTAGCAGGGCTGCGAGACGGTGACCCGGCTCCGCGTACCGAGGCAGACATGGCACTGCAATGGTGGAGGACGGCGGACGGCGATCCCGGTGCTACCTTCAGGGAGAGGATGCGGCTGCTCAAGGGGGTGGCAACGCAGGCGCTTGTGGGCGCTGGACCAGTAGACGTAAGCCGTTACCCGACGGATTCCGTTGAGTCGCTTATTAAGAGCGAGACACTACGTGAGCTGAGAGTCGACCATGTTGTCTTTCGGCACGATGTGCTCCGCGAATGGGCGATAGCAAACTTGCTCCACTCCGAGCCGGAACTCTTGGAAAGTCTACACTTGGACCGGCCAGCACCAGCCGCTCTGGCAAGAGGAATCGAACTCGCGGCCCGAATGCGACTGGAGCATGCTGATGACAGTTCCGACTGGAAGGCCCTACTTGACCGTTTAAGCAGAGACGGGGTTCACGGATCATGGCGCAGGGCGGTACTCTTGGCCCTCGTCCATTCTGAAATTGCCAAAGAACTTCTGTCGCGTGTCTCCGATGGGTTGTTTGCCGACCACGCGACCGTTCTGCGCGAATTGATACGTACCGTAATGGCGGTAGATGTCCTGCCCGCCTCCGGTGTCCTGACTCCAGCAGGAGTTGAACCACCCGAAATACTGGCTAAATTATATTTACCATCTGGGCCTTCATGGTATCGGTTGATCTTGTGGCTGCTCAGTCTCGGCGAAAACGTGCCCCCAGCGGCGATCCCAGAGGTCGTCGCGCTTTATAACGCCTGGCCCTTGTGGTCATTCGGTAACGACCCGATAACCCCTAAGCTTCTGCCTTGGCTTCATCACTGGTTGACTCATATTGAGGTGATCCGCGACTCCTGGACATTTCGCACCCAAAATGATCCTTTCGGTGGCGCGATTGATTACGACCAGATGCAGTCGTTGGAAGAGGACCTCCGTAACGGGTTTCTCTTATTCTGCAATAAGGCGCCGGAGTTAGCTAAAGGATACCTCCAGACGCAGCAGCAGAGGCGCCGCAACCACGACACCACCCGGGCCATCCTAAAGTTTCGAGGTGCACTTGCCCAAGCAGCGCCAGCGGAACTCGTGGCGTTCACGGTGAAGGCGTTGATCTCAGAACCAGAACCAGATAAGAGCCGTTATCACCGTGAAATCAGAGAACCTTTTGGTTATTATGATCACCTCTTTGTGCCAGCATCTCCTGCACAGGGCCCGTTCTTCGAGCTCTTGACCCATGCCCCGGAGCAGGGTTTGGCCCTTATTCGGCGCCTAATGGACCACGCAATCTCGTTCTATAGCAAAGGGCAGGATTTCGGCAGCGATGCCTTTCCTATTGTATTCCCCGAAGGCCTGCGAATGTTCCCTTGGACACGGTCGTACATGTGGTCACGGGAGTCCAGCGCTCCAAGCTGTATCACTTCTGCCCTAATGGCTCTCGAAGCTTGGGCGCATTTGCGTGTCGAATCCGGAGAGGATGTCGGTAGGGTTCTTGCCGATGTGCTTGGCCCGCCTGGCACTCCTGCAGCTTATCTTCTGGTAGCAGTAGACCTCCTGATCTCCCACTGGCCGAAGACCTGGGAGGCAGCCGTACCATTCCTGGCCTGCCCGGAGCTACTGTGCCTGGATCGTAATCGATGCGCTCTTGATAATTTCGAGGTCCCCGATATTTTTGGTTTCAAGGCTCTTAACAAGGAACCGGTAGGCCCGGTCAACCTTGAAAGCCTGAAGCAGCGTTTCTCGCGTCAGGTCATGCTTGATAATCTCCTGGGCCAATATGCTTTTTCTGGCACCGAAGAGTTGCGGGGAACCCTTACCGGTCTGCTTCAAGAAGCATCTCGACGATTGGGTACGCCCGACGAACAGGCGGACATGGGCGACCCTGCCTTTATGGCCCTCCACGCACTCAACCTGCTTGACCCCGCAAACTGGCACCAAAGGTCGATTGATCGAGGCGACGGGACTTGTCAAACCGTATGGAAGTATGAGCCGCCAGAGGCCGAGAGTCGGCATTTAGCCCCACTGCAAGCAGCAGCTCAGAGCGGACACGAAGACACTATTATCCAGACAGGGATAAATCAAGCCCTCGAAGATTCGTCCCGTACTTCCGCCGAGTTTGCCGCAGCGGCGGTTGATTGGGCCCAAAAAGGTGATGCAACACACGGTAACGAGGATCCCGACCAGGACCGACTGCGTGATCAGGCTATCATTGGCGCGGCCATGATCGGAATGCGCGATGGTGATGGTGATCTTGTTGCCCAGCACGGGACTTGGGCACGGGAGATCTTCATCAGTGTATTGCGGTCGAAGGCAGACCCCGCCTATAGTCATCAAGCTGGCCTGAGATACAACCCGCCCGCCATGGCGTTCGCAGGCCTGGTATATGCGATGAAGAGGCAACAAAATCCCGAGGATGTGCACTACCTGCTCCAGGCCGCAGCAGGTGAAAATACTGCTGCAGCGCATGGATTTTATAAGGTGTCGGCAGAGCTGGCCTTGATAGACGAACGCTTGCCGCGCGCAGTTTTACGGTGCGCCTTGGCTGCAAGCATACGGTTTCGCCTAAGCTGGGACAGGTCTGAAGCAGAAGCCGCGGCGCACAATGAGCGTCGCACTGAGCATCTCCACGATGTTGTGAACGCCGAACAGGCATGGCTCAATGGCGAGCGGGAGGAGCCGGTTTGGCCTGAGTTTCCTCCGGAAGAAGCACGAGAGCGTCACCGGGTTGCCATTGGCGGCGGAGCCGAGAAGGCAAAACCAAAAACAAAGAAGAGTCGACCGGAAGAATACTGTAACCACCAGGCAGCCGCTCTCTGGCTGAGCAAGGCCGAAAACCTCTTCGATATCACTAAACGACCATGGCTGCGCGACATCGCACGGGCCTATGGGCCATGGACTGCCGTTGCAAACGGTGCAGGTCTCAAGGACTGTGACTCCTCATACCACTTTCCCAGTGAATGGAACGACGCCTACTTCGCGCTACTTGCCCACTGCCTACCTGGGCTTGAATTGCAGGCCATTGACGAACTGGCGTTGAAGCCGATCTGCTCACTCCCCGACGACCCATTCTTCGACGTAATGGTACCTTTTCTGCAGCGTCTAGACGTGATTTTTTTCAACGACGGTGTCATTGAGATAGGTGTTGCAATCAGCGTCAGGAGTACGCTCGCCAACCAAATGATGTCAAGATGGTGCTGGAAACGCCTTAGAGGAAGCCAAGGGACTTCAATTGAAGTACACATAGGCCCTGCGATCGCGACGCTGTTTTTTAACGAAGCCGGGGTATTCTCACCAGCAAAATGCTATCTGCTGCCGAAAGGAATTGACCAGATAGCCGCTTACCTGCCAATACTAGCCCAACTGGCAGAAAGCGCCCCGTCGTTTTTTGTTGCGAACGTAACTCTCAACCTGGTTGAGGTGTCGCCAAGGTCATCGCACCTGCCGTTTTTGATTTCTGCGGCAAAAGCTTGGTTCACCTGTTATTTCAGCGCCAGGGACTTTTGGGTCGACTACGGCATCGGACACCGTTTGTGTGCCTGGATAGAGGTCGTGTGGCGACAGGAGCCGAACCAGCTTGATACTAACCAAAAGTTACGTACAGATTTGGATGGCCTCCTCGCGGCCCTAGTCCGTCTAGGTGTCGCAGAAGCTAGGCATCTTGAAGAGGCTCTTGCCCAGGAATAAGGCTGGCAAGACCGTTCACAACCAACGGTTATCCGCTCTCAAGCCCGAGGGGCAAGGCGAGTAATAATGAGTACGTCATCGAAAGATCACTTTTAGTGGCTCGATTGTCTTTTGCGGGATTGGGGTGGGTGGTTGGACGCTAGGGGGCTCCTGTAGCGGGCGACCCCGTCGGGCTGTCGGCGCCGCGCGATGAAGATGATCGATGAGATCTGAGTAGTGCTCACGCCATAATGTGCTCGAGCTAGTCTTTCTAATGGTTGCGTAGCTTTGGAGCCGGGGCTGGGGTGGTAGCCAACACCGGCTCCGATGGCCAATGTAAGTCTCCTCTTCAGTTGAGACGCGAGAAGTGCCTTTGCGCCTCCTCAAGCAGGTGTAGATACAATGCTTGTTGTTGCGCTTCCCGAAACTCGGCAGCAGTCATCTTAACACTCTTCAAAAGAGCTAAATCATAGATGGCAGGCTTATCCAGCACATCCATCAGCTCGTCAGCACTAAGCTCCTGATTGATCTGCCTTGCGACTTCAGTTTGTGGCAAGGTCGTAAGGTCGTACTTCCCGATAAGGACCTGCAGTTCGTTGAGCTTCTCTGCGCTTGTCATAGTATTCTCTCCGTAAAGTATGCCTACAAATTTCACTCCATATCACAACGATTGCACGCTCGGTGCCAAACACAACGGTATCGAAAAAATGTCAGACTGTTTATTCATGTTACATGCTATAATATGGTCCTGTTAGTGACGTAAATCACCAAGATGCAGTAATAGTTGTGATTGGAACCCGACAAATAGAGTCGTCAGACACAGTGCATCTGGAGATATTGGGTGGGAGTATGTGGTTGACCGAGATGGCCGCTTATGAAGACGATGGCGGGTATCTTCCTGACGATGTCAGGGAGGAAATTCGCCACTGTGGAACAATAAGCAATCCGAACATAATCATCATGGGAGTGCTGTTCGATATGCAATTGGACGAGTTTTCTGATGCGATCAAGCACCTCGAGCAGGCTATGCCCTGGGAGTTGGAGTGCGGACCGGAAGCTGCGACCCCAGGCGCAATGACGGAGCAACCGCGTCCTATATTCGGACTGTAGTTGCCATTGTGCGTTATTTGTTCATAGGGGTGTGTTTATGACAGAAGAGGAAGCCGTTCGCCAGTTGAACAGACTGGAGCATCGGAACAAAAAAAGAATCTCACTCCGTACCAGGCGTCTGATTTTGCAAGCGGTGACGTCTGGAGCCGAACAGGTGAGTTTTCATGGTATTGGCGTGAACATGATGGACAGAGCTGGAATCAAAGCCGCGGCGAGCATCCTCAGTGCTCACCCTTGTGCATGGATTGAGGTCATCCCTGACGAATTACGGCAGTTTTGCGAAAAAACGGCACCGGCAGCAGTTGATACTGACCCCAGGCCGCTTTTTGGACTGTGATGAAACAAACTATTGTTCAAGTTCCGCTGGCGACATCCGTAGGGGAGAATCCTGCAGGCCTTGAACCGAATGGATCGGACATATACAGAGAGAACAAGTCCATCAAAATCTATGAAAAATCGCAGGGAGTAGTCATAGACCATGATGATGTTTTGTCAGAATGTGCTGACACTATTATAGCAGAAAGAAGAGAAACTGAACCGGACTTCACCATTCCAAAGCCAATTTTCGGTTTATGATCTTCTGCTATAGTAGAGTGACCTTAATTTAACTGTGAGGTCGCCAATGCCGCATTGCACGTGCTTGAGCAGCATGTGAACTTGCCGGTTGCTGGTCTGGTGCGTGAAACAGCACGTCTGCTTGGTTATCTTGTCTGGATATCCAGCATGACGCAGATGGCAACCCTGGCACCGATACGTGCAGGGCACACCAGAGCTGGGTAACCTGTACTTTGAAAGCTACTGCGTCGAAACTTATTACAAATGCCTGATCGTCAAATGAGCCGCTATCGTTCTGGGGGCCTCAGTGTAGCGCTGGCACCCTGAAGGCTATGGCCAACCCGCAGCAGGAAGTGTTTCCACCTTATCAGTGACTGTTGTGAACTGCCCTTGTAACCATCCGAGTTATTCCCTCCATTAGTCACCTTGTCGGCCTCATCTCTAATATGGTCTGCCCTGATCACACAGGTATTAACTTTATTGTGTTTCTAATACTACTTCGTGCAGTACCAGTGAGCAGTAAAACGGTATTGATAATGGTAAATAGCCATTATATTTTACCACGTCACTGGTAATGTGACAACTAAACAAAGATGTGTGTCTTGTGTCAGTTGATGTGATATAATAGTGTCAGTTTTTAGCTCAAGCTGTAAGGAGATACTATGCACAGCAACTACACTGTACTCAACGACCATCCATCTCACACAGTAAAAACAATTACCGAGATAATCGTGGTGCCGCTACACTATCTGGCACTGTACCACCATTACGCCATCGCTCTTTGGGCAAGTTTGGTCGCGCTGGTGGCCTATTCAGCCGCAACCTACGCCCTGCATACTGCCCGGGCAGTCCCCCAAGAATCCTCGCCAGCTGAACTGATGTCGGCTAATGGTATGGCACCTTAACGAGCCATGCCAGGAGGTGGATAGCTTGGTAGATACGAACATCTTTGCAGCAAATGGCTGGCAGGAGATTGATACCAGTGGGGTCGTGGGCTATTTCCGGCTATTCAGTCTGGTAGGCGGATGGCAACAGGAATTGCAGTGCACGCATGGCATCGTGTTGGTCAGTTACGCCGGTGTCGAGATTTACCCGCCAATGAGGAAGGCGAAGATGTTCGTGCCAAGGCAAGTTGACATAATAGCTGCCCTGGATGATGAATCAGTCAGCGTCGACTCCCTTGCGAGGTACGTAGTGCCGGAAAGTGCGGCCATTATCTATGGAATGTTTGAACAGTGCAGGACTGTCCATCGTGAGGCATGTGCCATCTGGCGGTATTTTCTGCTTGCCGGGGCAGACGTCGTGCTCGCCAAAAATTTCACCATGGCAGAGCCATTGAAACACATGTCACGATCTGTCGCCGTGGTGCTCAGCAGAAACGGGATTGGTTTACATCAGAAACCGCTGCAAGACCGCAACCCGCCGCAACGTGAGGACTGCGTCTTGTTCATTCCGAGTAGACGCCTATCGGCGGAGACTCTACGTAAATATTTCAGCTCAAGGGAGGCTGCAGAAATCATCGCGATATACAAACGGAACCGTGACCAACTGCTCCACTTCATTCGTGGAGGAAAGGATGCGGAGTGTCTGGTTGGTGGTGGAACTGTAAACGATCGGCAATGACAGAAAGTGGCTCGGCCGAGCCCGCTGCCATCAGCTTCCCGAGGTATGCAGCTTACCACTTCGCACCATTACAAATAACTTAGTTATTTATCCATACCACACATCTCTCTGTGGTGCCGGTGCTGCACACTACTATAGCAAAAAGGAAAGGAGGGGCTTGATCTGTCGCTGGTATGGCGCCAGTCTGACAATTATGCAGCACTGCAAACGACATCTGGGTGACACCCCTATCGCACCAGTGCGGTACGAGTGTCATTGGTCTGTGATACCAATGTGACAGAAGGAGCACAATAAGGAATCTCTTTGATGCATCAGCCAAACAGAGGCCTCCCAATGGAATCATGCCAAAGATTTTTGGCGATCATCGACGGACTAAAAGTCTAGTGACGTTCGTTGCTAGTATTTTTCAGAGGAGCCAGAATAATGGCACAGAGCAAATACATTGCCTACTACCGCGTGTCGACCAAGGGGCAGGGCGAAAGTGGTCTGGGGCTGGAGGCGCAACAGGCAGCAGTGCGTGCATTTCTGAATGGCGGTAACTGGGAATTGATTGCCTCCTACACCGACATTGAAAGCGGGACCTCCAAGGGCAAGGGAAAGCGACCCGGTTTGGACAAGGCGCTTGCTGACTGCAGGCTCCACAAGGCCACGTTGTTGATTGCCAAATTCGACCGCCTGCACCGTAACGTTGCAGCCCTGACCGCGCTTATGGAGTCTGGAGTTGAGATGATCGCTTGCGATAATCCTAATGCCAACAGGATGCTGGTCCAGTTCATGGCCATAATCGCTGAGAACGAGGCCCATGCTATCAGTCATCGGACCAGGGCGGCCTTGGCCGTTCGGAAGGAAAAGGGGCTGCCGATGGGGGCCAAGAATTGGAGAAAGAGGGATGATGCCGGTAATTTTACCGGTCTTCTGTCTAAAAGCAGCCAGGTTAAGGGGAGAGAACTTGCGATAGCTGTCAATCGGGCTAAGGCCGATGAAGCGGCTAAGCTGATCGGCGCTAAAATCGCTGAAATACAACAGATGCAAGGGGCGCTAAGTTATCATGAGATAGCCAAGGAACTGAATCTGCGCGGAATCACCACGGGTAGGGGCAAGCCCTGGGCGTACTCTTCGGTGCGAAATGCTCTGGCCAGGGCTGTAAACGGAAGGGAATCATAACGCACGCCATCTCAGCTGCTGAGCTGCGAACATAGCGCAGCACACACTGTAAGGATAACGTCCATAGATCCGTTCCTGTGAAAGGCGTAGCTCACCAAAGCGCACCATGACAAATAACTATGTTATTTATCCATACAACTGAATGCCGCCACCCCTAGATTTGGTAATCGTCGACGAATACACGCATCTTGCGCGGTCGGGCGAAGACCTTCTCTCCAACAGACAACTTAAGCCTGTCCGCCTCCTCTCGGGGAAGGTTGACCTCGATCGTCTCGCCTCCGGCGAGCACCAAGTCGATCCGTACCAGGGGACCAACCGACAGAAGGTAACCTACTTCTGCTGAAATGGAACTCGCATCGATTGGCACCCGATCGATTGCAATATCGTGGGAGCGTATGTATGCCACCGCGGGGACATCATTGGCAGTGGCGTGCTCCGGCGAGGAAAGCCTCATCCCGCCCATCTGAGCCGTCCCCTCGTGCACCCTCCCCTGGAACAGGTTCACGTTTCCCAGAAAATCGAAAACAAATGGCGTGGCCGGGTGATCGTAGACCTCTGAGGGGGTGCCCTGCTGCTCAATGCGCCCCTGGTTCATGACGACGATGCGGTCGGCCACCTCGAGCGCCTCTTCCTGGTCGTGGGTCACGAAGACGCTGGTTACATGGATCTCGTCATGCAGGCGCCTGAGCCAGCGTCGCAGCTCAAGGCGGACCTTGGCGTCCAGCGCGCCGAAAGGCTCGTCGAGGAGTAGCACCTGCGGTTCCACCGCCAGGGCGCGGGCCAGCGCCACTCGCTGCCGCTGGCCGCCGGAAAGCTGCCCCGGGTAACGGTCGGCGAGCTGCTCAAGTTGAATCAGCTTCAGCAGAGTGTGAACCTTATCGCGGATCTCCTCCCTGCTGGGACGTGATTTCTTTGGTTTCACGGTCAGTCCGAAGGCTATGTTGTCAAAAACCGTCATATGCCGAAACAGGGCATAATGCTGAAACACAAACCCAACCTGGCGTTCCTGGACCTGGCGCTGGGTCGCTTCCTCACCATTGAACAGGACCCTACCGCTATCTGGAGATTCCAACCCTGCGATGATGCGTAACAAGGTTGTCTTGCCCGAACCGGAAGGTCCCAGGAGGGCGACCAGTTCCCCGGAGGGAACTTTCAGGTCAACATTGCTAAGCGCAGCGAACGCGCCGAAATTTTTGCTGATGCCTTCGATTTCAATGCTCATGTCGTCTACCTTTCACTTTCTGTAACAGACAGTGTCTGTTGAATTTTCCATTCCGCCACCGTTTTAATGACCAGTGTTACCAGAGCCAGCAAAGCAAGCAGGGAAGCGACGGCGAAGGCCGCGGCATAGCTGTACTCGTTGTAGAGAATCTCTACCTGGAGGGGGATCGTGTTGGTTGAGCCCCGCACATGTCCGGAGACAACCGAAACCGCCCCGAACTCCCCCATGGCCCTCGCATTACAGAGGATCACCCCGTAAAGAATCCCCCACTTTATGTTCGGGAAGGTGACCCTGAAGAAAGTCTGCAGGCCGCTGGCACCCAGTGTGAGCGCCGCCTCCTCCTCGTCGCGCCCCTGGGACTCCATGAGCGGGATCAGCTCGCGCGCAACAAACGGGAAGGTGACGAAGATGGTGGCGAGGACGATCCCCGGCACGGCGAAAATTATCTTGATGTCGTGGTCCTGCAGCCAAGGGCCGAGCCATCCCTGCAGGCCAAAGATGAGCACGTAGATGAGTCCCGAGACGACTGGTGAGACCGAGAAGGGGAGGTCGATTAGCGTGATCAGCAAACTCTTGCCGGGAAAGCTGAACTTGGCGATGGCCCAGGCGGCGACGACCCCGAAGAAGAGGTTGATCGGGACGCAGAAGGTTGCGGTCAAAAGCGTAAGCCAGATGGCGGAGAGCGTATCCGGCTCGTGCAGCGCGGCCAGGTATGCCTCCCATCCCTTGTCCAGCGCCTGTACGAATACGGCGGCAAGCGGCAGCAGCAAGAAGAGTGCAAGAAACCCGAGCGCGATCGTGATCAGCAAGCAGCGCACCCACGCGGGCTCGGAAACGCTTTCTCCGGTCTTAACCTGGTTATTATGTTTGGCAACATGCATGTTATACCCCGATGATAGTCAGTTTGATGGCAACCCTACTCGGCGAAGCGTCTACTCCACTTCTGCAACAGGTTTATGGAAAGCAGCATCAAAAAGGAAAGAACTAGCATGACCGTGGCGATGGCGGTGGCACCGGCATAATCGTACTGCTCCAGCTTGGTAATGATGAGCAAGGGGGTAATCTCCGACACCATCGGCATGTTGCCGGCGATAAAGATGATGGAGCCGTATTCGCCGACCGCACGGGCAAAGGCGAGGGCGAACCCAGTCAAAATCGCAGGGAGGACTGTCGGAAAGATTATCCGGTAAATGGTCTGCCAGCGGCTCGCGCCCAGGCAAGAAGCTGCCTCCTCAATCTCCTGGTCTAGCTCCTCAAGCACCGGTTGTACTGTTCGTACTACGAAGGGAAGGCCGATGAACACCATGGCCACCATAATGCCCAAAGGGGTGAAGGCGACCTTTATGCCGTGGGGTTCAAGGTAGCGACCAAGCCAGCCGTTTGGGGCGTAGACGCTAGCCAGTGTTATGCCAGCAACTGCAGTCGGAAGTGCGAAGGGAAGGTCAACCAGTGCATCGATCAGTTTCTTGCCTGGAAAACGGTAGCGTACCAGCACCCAGGCTACCAGAACTCCGAAAATACCGTTGATTATAGCCGCCATGAGCGAGGCCCCAAAGGTGACTCGATAGGAAGCCATTACCCGAGGAGCGGCAACTGCCAACAGGAACTGGTTCCAAGTCAGAGTGGCAGTTTTGAAAAAAAGGGCCGACAGCGGGATGAGCACAATGATGCTCAGGTAAAAGATGGTGTAGCCAAGTGCCGGGGTGAAACCCGGCAAGACGTTGTTTTTTCTGTTTTTCAAGCCCATAGCCCCCCCATGTAACAAATGTTAACCTGCTACGCAACCAACTCACCCTATCGTTTAGGTGGGATATTGTTTAGCATTGAGTTTTCGCTTTGTCAACAATTAACGCTACCGAACAGGTTGGGTAGGCTCGTTGGAATTGCCTACTGTTCTGTGTGGGTATGTGCGTGGCCGGGGGACCCTTGATTCTGGGCTGGGACGAGATAAGAAAAATAGATCAGAAAATATTGTTGACAAAATTTATCGTAGGATGTAAAAGATACCCTACCTTGTTGATAGGATAAACAGCGTGATTTCTAAGAAAACGAAATACGGTCTGAAGGCCCTCATCTATCTGGCGCGTCGGTACGACCAGGGACCAATCCTCATCGCTGATCTGGCCCAAGAGGAGAACATCCCGAAGAAGTTCCTCGAGGCGATCCTGCTTGCCCTGAAGAATAACGGTCTCCTGCAGAGCAAGAAAGGGAAGGGAGGCGGCTATTACCTGGCGCGACATCCGCGAACCATCACGTTCGGCCAGGCAATCCGAATTATGGAAGGGCCGCTTGCGCCTGTCCCCTGCGTCAGCGAAACCTCGTACGCCAAGTGTACAGAGTGCGGTGATGAACTTACCTGTGGCATCCGTGTTGTCATGAAGGACGTGCGTGATGCTATGGCCAAGATCCTGGACGGTACTACTCTTGCGGATGTCCTTGAACAGATCGACAATGCCGAGGATGCTCAGAGGGGAGTGTTGAATTTCTGTATTTAACCTGATGTAAAAAAATTTATCCATTTAATCTACTAAATAGATGGACTAACTAAACTGGAGGATCCCCATGTTGAAACGACACCTAGTATCTGCAGTACTGTTTGCCTTGATCGGCGCCACGCTTCCGCTTTCCGCTTTTGCCCAGCAGGAGTTCCTGAACGTTTCCTATGACCCGACCCGCGAACTCTACCAAGACTTCAACAAGGCTTTCGCCAAGAAATGGAAGCAGCAGACCTCACAGAACGTCACCTTCAAGCAGTCTCACGGCGGCTCCGGCAAGCAGGCGAGGGGGGTGATCGATGGTCTTGACGCGGATGTGGTAACGCTGGCACTCGCTTATGACATCGATGAGATCCATGATAAGGCCAAGCTGATCCCGGAAAACTGGCAGAAAAGGTTGCCCAATAACAGCTCCCCTTACACCTCGACGATTGTATTCCTAGTCAGAAAAGGGAACCCGAAAAGGATCAAGGACTGGAACGACCTCATCAAGCCGGGGGTCGCGGTAATCACGCCGAACCCCAAGACATCGGGTGGTGCACGTTGGAACTACCTGGCTGCCTGGGCCTATGCCTTAAAGCAGAAGGGCGGGAGCGATGCCACGGCCAAGGCGTTTGTCGCCAAGCTATTCAAGAACGTGCCGGTTCTCGATTCAGGCGCCCGCGGTTCGACCACTACCTTCGTGCAGCGCGGACAGGGGGATGTGCTGCTCGCCTGGGAAAACGAGGCCTTCCTCGCAGTTAACGAACTGGGCAAGGACAAGTTCGAGATCGTTGTCCCCTCCCTCAGCATCCTCGCTGAGCCTCCGGTCTCGGTGGTGGACAAAGTGGTGGATCGCAAAGGAACCCGCAAGCTTGCCGAAGCCTATTTGAAGGAACTCTACTCACCCGAAGGTCAGGAAATCGCGGCTAAGAACTATTACCGTCCCCGGGACAAGAAGGTAGCAGCGAAATATGCCAGGCAGTTTCCCAAAGTGAAACTGGTGACCATCGATGACACCTTTGGCGGCTGGAGGAAGGCACAGAAGACCCACTTTGCTGACGGCGGCGTGTTCGATCAGATCTATATCGGCACCAGATAGCTCCTTGTTGGCATGAGGCACACTCAAGGGAATCCACCCAGGGTGCAATGACAATTGGCATGATCGTGGAGAGTAGGCCTGGCGCCTTGCTTTGTCCGATAGCTCTTCGGCTTTGCCGAATCAAGCAACTCGGGCGACTAACGACAGATTACATCGGCCTTACAGGCCAAATACCAAAGGAGGAGCAGATGAAAAAGTTTGTAGCAGCAGTAGCCGTGGTGGGTGGCATTTTCCATAGTCAGGGAGCGTTCGCCACGACCCTCGAGGACGTCCTTAAGGAAAAGGGGGTGATCACCGAAGAAGATTACCTGAAGGTGACCAAGAGCCAACCGGTCGCATATAAGCTTGGGGACGGGTTTACCTTCACCTCGGCGGACGGGAAGTATCAGGGATCGATCGGTGGGTTCATGCAACTCCGCTATACGTTTGCCGACGTGGATACCGTTAATGACACTTCCAGTAAGACCGTGCAGAACTCGAGCGCGTTCGCAATGAACCGTGTCAAACTGTTCTTCAACGGGTATTCTCTGACGCCGGATTTGACCTACAAGCTCCAGCTGAACATCACCAAGGGTAACATCCTTTCAACTGGTCAGGAGATCGAGGAGGCATACCTGAACTACCGGATCATCGACGAGGCTCAATTACGCTTCGGCCAGGATAAGGTCCCCTTCGCACGCCAGTTCATCGTCTCATCCGCAAACCAGCAGTTTATTGACCTCTCCCACGTCGCTACGGCGTTCGCCCCGGGCTATGACAACGGGCTGACTCTCAACGGCAAGATTGCGGGCGGTCTCGTCAATTACAACGTCGGTGTGTTCGGCGGTGTGGGGCAGGGAATGGTTGCCACCACCAACGATAACGCAATTGTCGGCAGGATCGCCGTCAACCCCTTGGGAGATATGAAATACACTGAGTCAGACGTCGACTACAGTGAGAAGCCGCTGGTATCCGCCGGAGCCAACTACTATGGTGACACCATCAAAAACGGCGCCACCACCAACCTTAACATTTTCAGCAGCAGTGGGTGGATCGGGATCGGTTCTCCTCTCATGCCCGCATCAGGAAAATTCGGCGCCACTGAGAAGCTGAACATCAACACGGTCGGCTACGATGCGGCCTTTAAGTGGCGTGGTCTTTATGCCCAAAGTGAATATTTTCTTGGCCGAGCCGAAGGCCAAAGCTCTCATAACACCCTGCGAGCCCAGGGCTTTTATGGCCAGGCCGGCTATTTTGTGATACCGAAACAGCTGGAACTTGCCGCTCGCTATGCCTATCTCGACCCGAACCGCGATGTCGGCAGTGACCACAGTGTCCAGACAACAGGCGCCGTTTCATGGTACATCAATAAGCATAACTTGAAACTCCAGGCCGATTACACCGATATCCACAAGCAAGCGGCGCTAGCTTTCAACGGCGGACCGAACGCAACTGACGACAAGCAGGTCCGACTCCAGGCCCAGATCATTTTCTGAAAGCAGGTTGCTCTCCCAAGACTGGCTGTGCCCGCAGCATTAGCTGCGGGTACAGGATGAGAAGATGGGGGCAAAGAAGTCGGTTACGTACACATTCTTAGGACTCAGTGAGGTGGATAATGGCTGATAACTACAGTCTTCCAGGGGGCAAGCTGAATGGGGACGTAGAACGTGCTCTGCGCGACGCGCTCCGTACCATCCGCTTCGGAACTGTTACCTTGGTGGTCCAGGATGGCAGGGTTATCCAGATCGAGAAAAATGAGAAGTTCCGGTTGACCAGGGGCGAGCAGTTTGACGGCAGCGGCATTTAATCTGGGAGAGGGAAGATGACAAGGGCGGCAGCAAGCATAACCCGCTATTCGGGATTCTTCCTGCAGAGCCGGGCTCACACCGTGCTGGACTACGGCGCCGGTACTTTGCGCAACGCACTCTATCTGGCGCGCTGCGGCTTCACGGTCTATGCGGCCGACCTCCCCGAACAGGTAGCAATCCAGCGGGGACGGTCGGACGCACGACAACTTGCCGGCCTGCTGAATGTCGGCGAGCTACAAGAAAGTCGGCTCGGCGTCGATCTGGTGCTTTCCACCTATGTCTTCAATATAATCATGGAGAATGCCGAGCAGCATCGTTATCTGGACAATGTGGTCGCAAACCTGCGGCCCGGAGGGTACCTGCTCATCGAGGTACGCTGCCGGCAGCAAAATACCCACTGCAGCGCATACTGCAGTCACCATTTCAAGTGCCAAAGCTGCGCGAAGACTTACACCCATGAGGAACTGGACAGGCTGATCAACCCCTACGGGTTCCGGCGCATCAGCCACTATTACCGGCAGCACGCGGTAGCCGCGATTTACCAGCGCACCGGTACACCTGGTAGCCCCTGAAGCATGGAGGTGCCGATAAGCAGCAGCGGCAGATCAAGGGATGACGTTTGTCCGGCTGACATAGAAGGTAGCAGGTATCGCTATAACTCTGGTGGCATACCTTGGGGGAGCAGTCATGCGGATATCACTCATTGGCGGGATGGACCGGTTGCACAGGCATTATCAGCACGAGGCAGAGAGCCTCGGCATAGAGCTGCGGATCTTCAACAAATCGGTGGTTAACCTCTCGGCGAAGTTGGAACATTCGGAAGCGGTGGTGCTATTCACCAACAAGGTGTCCCACAGTGCTCGCAAGCAGGTGATGGGGGTAGCGCAATCGAGGAACATTCCGGTGTTGCAGTCCCACCATTGCGGCATCTGCGCGCTACGCGATTGCCTTAACTGCGTAAAGGCGGGAGGGGCTGGAAGGAACTAATACAGCGCCAGGACGATGCACCCGCTGGCAAACGGGGCATAATGACGGGCGGTAGGGGAAGGAGGCGACATGACAACCGAACATCTTGTGGTAACAGGTAGAAGCGGTGCCGGTGTCTCCACGACTGCAGTTAATTTAAGTGCCGCCCTGGCAGAGCAGGGGTACCGGGTTGCGCATCTCGGATATGATCGGCACCAGATTTCCACCGATCTGTTGCGGGGGCAAGTACCTCTGAAGGCCGCTTGCGGCGATCCCTGCAGGGAGGGTTGCAGCGAGACGAAATTCCACTGCGCGATTGGCTTTCAGGATATCCTCTGCATTGAGTGTGGTGATGACGCCGAGGCCGGACCGGCGCCGGAATTTGCCGCACTGGAGCGAACCGAACTGATAGCGCGCTTTCGGCCGGATTTTGTGGTTCATGACATCGCAGGCGAACCTGACACGGTGCTCTCCTTCCTGCGCAACGAGGGGGAGCCGACTCGGATTTTTGTGGTGACCTCGGCAAGTTTTGCTTCCCTCACTACGTTGAATCATTTTCTGGGCGTCCTTAACACGGAGGTCCCGGATGGCAGCAGGTTCGGCGGTGTCATCTCAAACAACATGTCGGGCTCGTTCTTCGAGGCGCTGGTTGATGATTTCGCGCGGCAGGCAGGAACCAAGCCCATCGTGATGGTACCGCACTCCCTGATGGTCTCTGTCGGAGAATACGGCAGCCAGACCGTTATCGAGTCGGCACCTCAGTCGCACCTGAGCAGTGTGTACCGCAAGCTGGCCCGCCTGGTGGCTCAGGGATTTCCGGTTGAGGCTCCGCAGTTCGTCGACCCTGGGAAATTTGCCACCTGGCAGCGCAAGTGGCGCGAGATAACTGAAGAGCTTGAGTCCGGTCTGGTGCGGGACGGAGCCGCAATCTAGTAAGTATCCAGAACTAAACTAGGTATGACGTGGAGTGGGGGCATGAGTCTTCAGGAAATTCAGGAGCTAATCTGCACTTCTTCCCAGGACGGTTCTCCGGAGCAGGTGCTGTTCTTTCATCCAGGAGGCGAGACACCGGTACCGCTTGTCGTAGGACTGCATACCTGGAGTTACGACCGCCGCAATCAGGTTGAGGGAATGCTTCCGCTTTGCCTGGAGCGGGGATGGGGACTGTTACTGCCGGAGTTTCGCGGGCCCAATCTTGCCTCCAATCCCCGTGCCCGGCAGGCTGGCGGTTCGCCCGTAGCGATACAGGATATCCTCGACGGCGTCGATATGGTGTCAGAGCGCTTCCCGATCGACCGAAATGCCGTTTTTCTGCTGGGAGGAAGCGGCGGCGGGCACATGTCCTTGCTGGCTGCGGCCAGGGATCCGGGTCGCTGGAAGGGGGTGAGCGCCTGGGTCCCGATAACCGACCTGGCGGCCTGGCACCATCAGCAACCGGAGTATGCACCCCATATCGCGGCGTGCTGCGGTGGCGTCCCCGGGGACTCGGAGGAGGTAGATCGGGAGTACCTGGAGCGTTCCCCGCTTTTCCAAGGCGGGGCGCTGTCGGAGGTCACCCTGTCACTACATCATGGCAGGTTCGATTCGGTGGTAGCCTATTCCCACAGCTGGAATCTTGCCCAGGAACTGGAGCGGAACGGCTCAAAACGGTTCTTCTTCGAAATCTTCGACGGGGCGCACGACATCCACTACGACACCGCATTTTGCTGGTTCGACGGTTTGCTGGGGCGGGAATTCTCACCGGTTGCGCATCTTACCGGATAGGCCAGCCGAATCTCCCTGACTATGCAGAAGGTTGTCATGATGAGAAGAGGAGGCGCCGTGGCTAAAATTGCCAACAATATTACCGAACTGATCGGCAGAACGCCGCTGTTGCGACTTTCGTGTTTCTGCGCGGGGACCGAATCCCAAGTCGTGGCGAAAATCGAGGCTTTCAACCCGGGCGGCAGTGTCAAGGACCGGATCGGCCTTGCCATGATCAGGGATGCCGAGGAAAAGGGGCTGATCACCAAGAATACCGTCATCATCGAGGCAACCAGCGGCAACACGGGGATCGCGCTCGCCTACATATCTGCCGCCAAGGGTTACCGGCTTATCCTGGTCATGCCGGATTCCATGAGCGTTGAGCGACGCAACCTTCTGAAAGCGTACGGGGCCGAAGTCATTCTGACCCCGGGGGCCAAGGGGATGACCGGGGCCATAGCCAAGGCCGGGGAACTGGCAGCCTCGATACCTAATTCATTCGTGCCCGAGCAATTCAACAATCCTGCCAACCCGTCCATCCATCGCGCGACGACAGCGGAGGAGATCTGGACGGATACCGATGGCAAGGTGGATATCCTGGTGGCGGGTGTCGGAACCGGTGGAACCGTTACCGGAGTCGGTGAGCTGCTCAAGGAGCGCAACCCCGCGATTAAGGTCGTCGCCGTTGAGCCGTCCGATTCTCCGGTACTCTCTGGCGGTTTCCCCGGTCCCCATCAGATACAGGGAATCGGCTCCGGGTTTGTCCCCGGCGTGCTAAATCAGCGGGTGTACGATGAGGTTTTCCAGGTGGAAAACAGACAGGCCTTTGAGTCCGCGCGACAGCTGGCCCGACAGGAGGGACTCCTGGTCGGCATATCCGGTGGTGCTGCCGCATTTTCCAGCCATCAAATCGCCAGGCGCCCTGAAAATAAAGGGAAGCTGATAGTGGTGGTGCTCCCCGATACAGGGGAGCGCTATCTGTCTACGGCCTTGTTTCAAGACGTGGCAGGGAGCTGAGGCTGCCTCGTTTGCAAGGTATCTACACCACATTAATATGGCTACCAGCTACTTAATTGTTGACAGATACGCTATGGTTTATTACTATGCCTACCACTTCGTGCCACTCGTGAATGTGCAGTAGCCAGCGTGTTTGTGTATACCATAGTATATTTAGCTAGTTGCACCTATTCTGGAGGGGTTTGTGGGAGAAACGGAAAGCCGGTTTAGGTTCGACACCCTTTTGATTCATGGCGGAACCGTAGCAGGCCCCTCTGGAGCCACCAAGGCGCCGATCGTCCAGTCCTCGGCCTTCGCCTACGCCAGTGCCGAGGAACTCGAGGATATCTTTAAGGGGAGGGCCATCGGACAGGTTTACACCAGGATCGGCAATCCGACCCTGGAAAGTCTGGAAAAGAGGCTCACCGTCATCGAGGATGGCATTGCGACCATCGTCACGGCCTCCGGCATGGCGGCCATCACCACCGCCGTGATGGCGGTCGTTAGGAGCGGGGACGAGATCCTCTCCTCCGCATCGCTTTTCGGCGGCACCTATTCTCTTTTTCGTGACACCCTTTCCAATTACGGGATTACCACGCGTTTCGTCGACCCGACAGATCTGGCTGCACTGGAAGCGTCTGTCACCGATGCGACCAGGCTGATCTTCGTCGAGACCATCGGCAATCCCAAAATGGACGTTCCAGACATCGCCGCCTTTGCTGCAATCGCAGGCAAACACGGTGTCCCGCTCATGGTGGATGCCACCGTTTCCACCCCGTACCTGGCCCGCATGAAGGAACTCGGCGCCGACCTCATTATCCATTCGACCAGCAAGTTTATCAACGGAACCGCCAACTCAATCGGCGGCGCCATCGTAGACTGTGGCAGCTTCAACTGGCAGAGCGACAAGTTCCCTCACTTCGAGCCCTATTACAAGAAGTACCGCAATTTCGCCTTCTCGGCACGGACCCGCAAGCTGATCCACAAGGATTTCGGCGCCTGTGCCGCGCCGCTCAACTCCTTCCTACTGGGCGAAGGTCTGGAAACCCTCGCTCTCAGGATGGAACGCCACTGTTCCAATGCCATGAGGCTGGCCCGGTTTCTCGCGGCCCATGAGAAGGTGAGCTGGGTCAACTACCCGGGGCTCCCGGACTCCCCGTTCTTCGAGGTCGCCACACGCCAATTCAAGGGGCGCTACGGCGGTGTCCTCACCTTCGGTCTCGCCGACAAGGTGAGTGCCTTCCGCCTGATCAACGGGTTGCGCCTGGCGAAGAACCTCGCCAACATTGGCGACACCAAGACCCTGGTGATCCACCCGGCCAGTACCATATGTGCCGACTACGACGCCGAGGTGAAGGCTCTCATGGGGGTGAGCGAAGAACTTGTCAGGGTCTCAGTGGGGATTGAAGACATCGATGACATCCAGGAAGATTTTGGCGCGGCTTTGGACTCAATTTCATAAACGCTCCCTTTGCGTTTATCAGACCCTTAATCAACAATGAGGAGTTAGCAGCATGAACCTTACAGTCAACGGCAAACCGACGAGTATCACAGAAGAAGGGACCCTCTCCGTTACTCAACTGCTGGAAACCCTCAAGGTCGCGCAGCGGGAGTATGTCACCGTCGAGCTGAACGGCGAGATCCTTGAGCGAGACGATTTCGACACGGCGGCTGTTCAGGACGGCGCCACGGTCGAGTTCCTCTACTTCATGGGCGGAGGGGCGGCATGAAGCTCACCGAGGACCAGATTACCCGCTATTCCCGCCACATTCTCCTGAAGGAAGTAGGGGGGAAGGGACAGAAGAAGCTGCTCAACGGCAAGGTGCTGATCATCGGCGCGGGTGGGCTCGGCGCGCCGATCGCCCTTTATCTCGCGGCGGCTGGAGTCGGCACCATCGGCATTGCCGATGCGGACCAGGTGGATCTCTCCAACCTGCAGCGACAGGTGATCCACTTCACCGGGGACATCGGCAAGTCTAAGGTGATCTCTGCCAAGGAAAAGATGCTCGCCATCAACCCGGACCTGAACGTGGTAGCCCACGAGACCTGGGTGGCGGCCGACAATATCGCGGCGCTGATCGCCGATTATGATTTTGTCATCGATGGGACAGATAACTTCGCCGCTAAGTTCCTCGTCAACGACGCTTGCGTGCTGGCCGGCAAGCCCTATTCCCACGGCGGCATCCTGCAGTTCGACGGCCAGACCATGACCATCCTTCCCGGCGAGAGCGCCTGCTACCGCTGCATCTTCCCGGCACCGCCGCCCAAGGATGCCATCCCGACCTGTTCCCAGGCGGGGGTGATCGGCGTGCTCCCCGGCGTGCTCGGCACCTTGCAGGCGACCGAAGCGATCAAGTACCTGCTCGGGGCCGGCGATCTGTTGACCGGCCGCCTCCTCAGCTACAGCGCCCTGCGGATGAAGTTCCGTGAGATCCCGGTCAAGAAGAACCCGAAATGCCCGATCTGCGGCGACCATCCGAGCATTACGGTTTTGAAGGATGAACTCGATGCCGTGACCGCCTGCGATTTGGGACACTGACATGCTAGTGATTCCGGAGAAAATCCATAGGGCAGTCGTCGTGCACGCCCAGAACGGGTTCCCGCTGGAGGTGTGCGGCATCCTCGGCGGGGACGGCACTACCGTGAAAAGCCTTTACCCGATGACCAACACCGATGCCAGCAACGAGCATTTCATGATGGACCCCAGGGAGCAGTTCGCCGCCGTCAAGGCGATGCGCGCCGACGGGGAGTGGATGGTAGCGATCTATCACTCGCACCCGGAATCGCCAGCCCGCCCCTCGCAAGAGGACATTCGGCTGGCGCTGACCCCGGACGTCTACCACCTGATCGTGTCGCTCCAGGATCGGGAGCACCCTGTAGTAAGGGCATTCAGGATCAGCGAGGGAGTGGTGGACCCGGTCCCGATTGAAATTACCAATTAACCATTTGATACCAGGAGAGCATAAAGTGCCAGATCCCAAAGTTGACCTGAAAAACCTCAAAGCCGGCGGCTTCATCAAGGAGCGCGGCAAAGACCTCTTCACCGTCCGTCTCCGTGTCCCGGGAGGGCGCATGTCGGTGGACCGGCTGTCCCGGATCGCACAGGTTGCCCAAAAATATGGCAAAGGGCACGTGCATCTCTCGGTGCGGCAATCGATTGAACTGATCAACATCAACTTTGCCGATTTTGACGCCGTTGTCGCTGAACTGGGCGAGGACCAGCAGAAGGTCGCTTCCTGCGGTGCACGGGTCAGGGTTCCCACTGCCTGCGGCGGCTGCGAATACAACCCCAACGGTCTGGTGGACACCCAGAAATCGGCGCTGGAAGTCGACGAGAAGTTGTTCGGCACCGCAACCGGGCACCACAAATTCAAGGTCTGTTTTGCCGGCTGTCCCTTCGACTGTCCCAAGTCCGCCATCAACGACGTCGGTTTTCAAGGAGCCATCTGGCCCAAGCTCGACGCCGACGAGTGCATCAGCTGCGGACTGTGCGTCAAATCGTGCAGTGAAGGGGCGCTCAGCACCGGCGCGGACGGCAAGCCGGTATTTGCCGCGGAGAACTGCCTGTACTGCGGCGACTGCGTCAAGGTCTGCCCCACCTCGGCCTGGAAAACGGAAAAGCAGGGTTATTCGGTGCGCATCGGCGGCAAATGGGGGCGGCGTCCCCTGGTGGGGACCCTGTACGCAACCTTCCTGCCTGAGGAGCGTGCGGTTGATTTCATCAGCTCAGTGCTGGCTTGGTACCTGGAGAAGGCCGAAGGGGCAGGCAGGGTACGCCTTGGGGACATCATCCATCGCGAGGGGAGCGCGTCGCTTCTGGACCATCTACGCAAGGATTTCGCCGATTACGTCCTGGATCAGACCCTCTTGCCTCAGGTCATCGACACCCAGCTTCCGTTGCGTTAGTGGCTAATCCGCTTTCCAACAGCAAGCTGTCATCTGGATAACAGGAGTATTTAATGGAAACCATAGACTTGCGGGGCGTTAGTTGCCCGACCAATTTCGTCAAGGCCAAACTGGCCCTGGAGGATATCGAAACGGGGACGATCGTCGAATTCCTGCTCGATGACGGCGAGCCGGTGAAAAACGTGCCGAGAAGCCTCAAGGCCGACGGGCACAAGCTCCTTGGCCTTAAGGAAGTCGACAGGCACTACGTGCTGACCCTGGAGAAGGGGGATGAATAGGGGACACTGGCACGGAACTGATGCAACCCGGCACTAATCGGATCGGTAAAAGGCTCAGATGGTTGAATCGTCGGGAAAGAAACGCATTCTGGTGGCAATGAGCGGTGGTGTTGACTCGTCGGTGTGCGCCGCGCTACTGAAGGAGCAGGGGCACGAAGTAACCGGCGTCACGCTGCAACTCTATGAACGTCCCGAGCCGGCCGTACCTGGCGGGCGCACCTGCTGCTCACTGAGCGATGTCATGGATGCTGCCCGGGTAGCCAAGTGCCTCGACATACCCTTTCAGGTAATCGACCTGCGGCAGCGTTTCAAGGAACTGGTAATAGACGATTTTACCGCGGAGTACACCCTGGGGCGAACTCCCAACCCGTGCGCTCGCTGCAATGAACGGATAAAGTTCGGCCTGCTGCTGGACATGGTGCAATCTCTCGGCGCGGATCTATTCGCCACAGGGCACTACGCACGCATCGAACGTAGTGAGGAGGGGAGGCCCCTGTTGCTGAAAGGGCTCGATCCCGCAAAGGATCAAAGCTATTTCCTTTTCGGCATGAAACAGGAACAACTGGCCCTGACCGTCTTTCCGCTTGGGGGGATGGAGAAGTCCCGGGTGCGCGATCTCGCGGCGCGCTTCAAACTGCCGGTGGCCAAGAAAAGGGAGAGCCAGGAGATTTGCTTCATCTACGACAATGACTACGTTCATTTTCTGGAGAATAGCGGAGTGGCGGCTGCTCCCGGTGACTTGGTTGACAGCGAGGGCAACAAGCTTGGCAGTCATACCGGCATCCATAAGTTTACCGTCGGTCAGCGCAGAGGACTGGGGATCGCCTGGAAGGAGCCGCTCTACGTTACGGCTATCGACCGAAAGTCCGCCCAGGTGATGGTGGGCCCCCGGCAGCAATTGTTCCGTAGCGGGCTCACCGCCCGAGGCTGTTCCTGGACAGGAGTTCCGCCCGCAGGAGTACTCAGCGTTTTCTGCAGCATTCGCTATCGCCAGCAACCCTTTCCCTGCACGGCACAGCTGCAGGACGACGGCAGGCTGGTGGTCGATTTCCTGGAGCGCCAGGAGGCAGTCACCCCCGGGCAGGCTGTCGTAATATATGATGGGGAAAGGGTTCTCGGGGGAGGCTGGATCGACTAGGCTAGGCATAACTGAAACAGGCTGACCAGATAACTGGAGGCTATGATCAATGATCAATGATCTGGGGCTGATTTCTGAGGTGCAATCCATAACCGAGGTCGTGCCAGAGGAGTACGGCCGCTTATCGACGCGGAATTCTCCGCGTTCAACGAGGGGCCGCTCGTCTGCTGAAGAGGCCTGGGCATTCAAGGGGAGGGGCTCTGAGTTATATCTTCCGGGAGCTGGAAGAAATTCTTTGATCATGCTTTAGCTCGGTGAACCGGTCAGATCGCCGGATAGTCCCCAGTCTGGCGGAATAGTTCTCAAAGCTTGCCAAACAAAACTATGGAAATCTTGCCACAAAATTGGTAAAGCATATGGATGTGACTTCCAAGAAAACCGCCTAACGTTCCGTTTTTATGCGGCTGAAAAGGGCGCGCCTTTCCCCGAATTATCCCAATAGCTTCAGTGCTGTTGAAGGAATTAACAATGCCAATGATGCTGCTTTGGAAGATATTTTTGTTGTTCAGCCGTGTCGCCATTTTCTCGTGGGGCGGCGGGCCCGCTTCGCTCGCGCTCATGCAGCGGGAGGCCACCAGCGCACTATGGGTACCGCCCGGCGCCGCTACGGCGCTTCCTTGGACCACACCGGAGGAGTTTGCCGACGCCGTTGCGGTAGGTAACGCACTTCCCGGCCCCATAGCTCCCCAGGTCTCCGCCTTCGTCGGATACAAGCTGGCGGGGATACCCGGCGCCGTGGCTGCCGCGGCCGGGACAGTGCTTCCCACCACGCTCCTCATGCTGGTCATGGTAATCTACTTTTTCCGCGTCAAGGATAGCCCGCACATCGGCAATGCTCTTAAAGTCGTGCGTCCGGTAGTGGTCGCGCTGCTGCTTTGGACCGCCTATGACATGGCCTATGCCGTCTTCGGCGTCAGTAAACTCAGCTGGTCGGGCGCCATGACCGTTGGCTGGGATAAGCTTCTCATCGTCATCGTCACTTTTGCCGTCCTGACACTCACCAAGACCAACCCGGCCTACGTCATCTTGGCCGCTTCAATTGGCGGGATGGTCATGTACCGATAGATCCTTTGCTGCACCGATAGCGCCAAATCTGCATCATGTCAGGGTGAAAAAGAAGATACTGCTGACTGACATAAAAGCCCGCACCTAAGCTGTATGCTTAAAGTGCGGGCTTTGTCGTTATTGTGTTTTTGTTGACATAAAGGAACCGGACGCGATGTATTATTTGCGAGGTCGCCAACCTGACGGACGCGCTGGGGGCCCATCTCCTTGACCAGGAGCTGGCCCCGCGGTGGGTGGCTCTGCGGCTCCCTTGCTCCTACCGTCTCGGACAGCGCAAGATCGGCAGCGATTTTCAGATGGGTAAAAGGGCTGCCGGCATGCTGAAGCGGAGTAGCTTTCCTTCTAGTCGGACGGCTTCGGAAGCATCCTGCAAAAGCCTCCAACAAATGCCATGCAAGCACAAAGGGCACGCGGGTGCGGCCCCCGGTTTAACTCGGGGGCCGCACGCCTGACAACATCAAGCAAATCCGCTTGATTTCTGATCGTCCCGGGTCTGGCACTACCGAGCCGATCAGAACTCCTCAAAAAGTGCCGTGGAAAGATAGCGCTCAGCCATGTCGGGAAGGATCACCACGATCGTCTTTCCGGCGAACTCATCCAAGTTGGCGAGCCGTACCGCCGCGGCCGCAGCGGCTCCGCAGGAAATACCCGCCAGTATCCCTTCCTCGGTGATGAGCCTCTTGGCGAATTCGATCGCCTCGTCGCTGGAGACGAGCTCGACCCGGTCCACCAGGGTGAGATCGAGCGTGTTGGGGATGAATCCGGCGCCGATCCCCTGGATCTTGTGGGGGCTCGGCTTCAGCGGCTGGCCTGCGAGCTGCTGGGTGATGACCGGGCTTTCCGACGGCTCGACCGCCACGGAAATGATCTTCTTCCCCTTGGTGTTCTTGATGAAGCGGGAGATGCCGGTGATGGTGCCGCCGGTGCCGACCCCGGAAACAATGACGTCGACCGCGCCGTCGGTGTCGTTCCAGATCTCGGGCCCGGTGGTCTTTTCATGGATCGCCGGGTTCGCCGGGTTCTTGAACTGCTGCGGGATGAACCAGCGCGCCGGGTCGGAGGCGGCGATCTCCTCTGCCTTGGCAATGGCCCCTTTCATACCCGCGGCCCCGGGGGTGAGGATCAGGTTGGCACCCAGTGCTGCCAGCACCCGACGCCGCTCTATGCTCATGGTCTCGGGCATGGTGAGGGTCAGCTGGTAGCCGCGCGCTGCTGCGACATACGCAAGTGCAATGCCCGTGTTGCCGCTGGTCGGCTCGATGATCTCGATGCCGGGCTTGAGCACGCCGCGCTCCTCGGCCTCCCAGATCATGTTGGCGCCGATGCGACACTTGACCGAATAGGCCGGGTTGCGACCTTCGATCTTGGCGAGAACAGTGGCCTTGGCCCCTTTGGTGATATGGTTCAGCCGGACCAGTGGGGTGTTGCCGATGGACTGCGAGTTGTCTTCATAGATACGTGACATGCGGCATCTCCTATTTCTTTACGACGACCTTGTGGATGTTGTCTTTGACATGAACTATCTCGAGCACCTGGAAACCCTGCTCGGTGCAGGTTTTGGGCACTTTATCAAGAGGTTCTCCCGCAGTCAGCAGTATTTCCAGGATGTCGCCATCATCCATCTGCTCTAGCTGCAGCTTTGCTTTGACAAACGTCATGGGGCAATGATCTCTGGTTATGTCCAGCGTGATTGTGCTCATGGTACCTCGTCAATTTTGTGAGATTCTTCTGACCGCGTCAGCCAGCCGGTCTATCTCGTCAAAGGTGTTGTAAAAGGCGAATGAGGGGCGCACCGAAGCCTCCACGCCGAAGCGGCGCAGCGACGGTTGGGCGCAGTGGTGCCCGGCCCTGACTGCGATCCCCTCTTGATCGAGCAGTTTCCCAACCTCTTCGGTCTTGCGGTCCTTGACCACAAAGGAGATGACCGCCACCTTCTCGCGGGGGTTGCCGAGCAGCCGGACCCCGTTGATCCTGGAGAGCTGCTCCGTGGCGTACTCCAAAAGCTCGTGCTCGTATCTGCCGGTATTGATCAGGCCGAGACGGTTCACGTAGTCAAGGGCCGCGCCCAGACCGACCGCGTCGGCGATGTTCGGGGTGCCGGCCTCGAACTTGGCGGGGGCCGCGTTGTAGGTGGTTTCCTCGAAGGTGACGTTCTTGATCATGTTGCCGCCGCCGTGCCAGGGGGGGAGGATTTCATGGAGCTGTTCGTTGACGTACACCGCGCCGATGCCGGTCGGCGCGAATATCTTGTGGCCGGAAAAGACGAAGAAGTCGCAGCCGATCTCCTGCATGTTCACCGGCATGTGCGACACCGACTGCGCCCCGTCGATCAGCACCCGGGCGTTGTAGCGTTTGGCTGATCGGGTCATCTCCGCCACCGGCAGGATGGTGCCGAGGCTGTTGGAGGCCTGGGTGAGGGCCACCAGCTTGGTGCGTGGACCAAGCAGCGCCTCGTAGGCCTCCAGCATGACCTCGCCGCGGTCGTTCACGGGAATCACCCGGATGACGGCCCCTTTTTCCTTGGCGATCATCTGCCAGGGAACGATGTTTGCGTGGTGCTCCAGGGTGGAGAGAATGATCTCGTCGCCCGGTTGCAGGAATTTACGGCCATAGGTCTGGGCGACGAAGTTGACCCCTTCGGTGGTTCCCCTGACGAAGACGATGTCCTTGCTGGAGGAGGCTCCGAGGAATGTCTGCACCTTTTGCCGGGCCAGTTCGAAGGCGTCGGTGGCCCGCGCCGCCAGGGTGTGGGCTCCGCGGTGGATGTTGGAGTTGTCGTTCTCATAGAAGCGCGAGACGGCGTCGATGACGCTCTGCGGTTTCTGCGTGGTGGCGCCGTTATCCAGCCAGGCCAGAGGCTTGCCGTGCACCTTCTGGTTCAGGGCCGGAAAATCCCTGCGGATGCTCGGAATGTCGAGCGGCCGCGGTCCGGTTCCCGAATCCGTGCTGCCGTGTGCCGCGCTCCCCGTCCCCGATTTGCCGGCGAACATCCGCTGCAGGAGGTCCGGGTCGTGCCCGGCCCGGCAGGTGCCGTCCTCGTTGCGGATGTGCCCCGAACGGATGCTCTGCACGAAGGAGCTAAGGCCGTCGGTCTGGTTGGTTGCGGCGCCGGGGGCAGCACCCGGAACGCCGGGCCAGGAGGGTGATAACCCGGAGAGGCCGGGGACTCCGACCTGGTCCGAGGGGACCGCCTTGGGGCTCGGCGCGCTGTATCCGTGGGATCCGAGACCGGCTGCACCCGGTGTGGTGAAACTTTCGGCCGAGTTGCCGGCGCCCTCGGTGGGGCCGGGCCAGGAAGGGCTCAGGCCGGAGATTCCGGGCAGCTCGAAACTGTCCGGGGTGGCGTTGGGTAGTGATGGCAGACCGGGAGAACCCTGAGTGATTGTGCCTATGCCCGGGATGCCATGACCTGCAGGGGATGCAGGAAGGGTGAAGTTGCCGTGGGAGGGGACCTGTACCGGCATACCCTGCAGGTTCCCGGCTTCGGGAAGACCGTGAGGCAGGTCGGCCTCTGTTTTGGGAACCAGATTGGCGCCCGGTATCTCGTTATAGAGCCTGCTCGCAATGGATGCGATCAACTCGGGTGTTATATCGTTCATGGGTCAACCCCTTATTTGACTTTCGGTTTGCGGTGTTCGTAGTCGTGGTAGTAGCCGACCTCGACGTTTTCCAGTATAGCCAGCGCATCGTCCGTCAAAACGGCAAGGGAGAAATAGAGTGAGAGCAGGTATGAGGCGACACCCAAGTTGTCGGTCTTCATCAGCCGGGCCGAGAGACTCGGCAGGATCTCGCCGGGGATGCCGACCTGATGCAGCCCGACCACGCCCTGGTCCGCTTCGCCGACCCGGACCAGGATGATGCTGGTCGTGCCGAGCCACTGGTTCGAGTGGAAGCGGCTCTTGATCTCCAGCTTGTCGCACGGGATGAGCGGCGCGCCGCGCCAGGTTATGACGTCGGTGCCGAACAGCTTGACGGTAAGCGGCGGAACGCCGCGCCAGGTGCACTCACGGCCGAAGGCCGCAATCGCCTTGGGGTGGGCCAGGAAAAAGGCCGGTTTTTTCCAGACCAGCGCCAGCAGTTCATCAAGGTCGTCCGGCGTCGGGGTGCCGTAGCGGGCGGAGATCCGCATCGAGGAGTCGGCCGAGTGGAGCAGGCCGAACTTGGTGGAGTTGATCAGTTCCCACTCCTGGCGCTCCTTGATCCCCTCGATGGTGAGCCGCATCTGCTCTTCCAGTT
>Ga0316217_10001120_pt1 | contig 36047 bp, 32 predicted proteins | sample 1anoAmetaG_FD_203633 | JGI IMG/M metagenome (GOLD analysis project Ga0316217, IMG submission 203633) | Freshwater microbial communities from Trout Bog Lake, Wisconsin, USA - 1anoA | ecosystem: Environmental > Aquatic > Freshwater > Lake > Hypolimnion/Profundal zone | place: USA: Wisconsin...
GGGCCAGGTCGTCGGTCCGGTAGATGCGGCCGAAGTCAACCCCCATGGCCTCGGCCTTCTCCCGGGAGGCGGTGTTGCTGTCCACCACCAGCCGGCCCTGGATCTCCCCGCCCAGGCACTTGAGCGCGGCGGCCGAGAGCACCCCTTCGGGCGCGCCGCCGATGCCCATCACGGCGTGGATCCCGGTGCCGGAAACCGCGGCGGAGATGGCGGCGGACAGGTCGCCGTCGCCGATGAGGTGGATGCGGGCGCCGGCCAGGCGGATATCATCTATCAGCTTTTCGTGACGGGGCCGGTCCAGCACCACCACGGTGATCTCCCCCACCTGGCGGTTCAGCGCCTTGGCGATGATCTTCAGGTTCTCCGCGGGGGTGGCGTCCAGGTGCACCTTGCCCTTGGCCGAAGGCCCCACACAGAGCTTCTGCATGTACAGGTCCGGCGCGTGGAGCAGGCCGCCGCGCTCCGAGGCGGCCAGCACGGTGATGGCGTTGTTGGCGCCGGTGGCGCAGAGGTTGGTGCCCTCCAGGGGGTCCACCGCGATATCGATGGCCGGGTGGCCCGCGCCCAGGCCGACCCGCTCGCCCACGTACAACATGGGCGCTTCGTCCCGCTCGCCTTCGCCGATGACGATGGTGCCGTCGATGGGCAGGTCCTCCATGGTCTGGCGCATGGATTCCACCGCCAACTGGTCGCTGCCTTTCCGGTCGCCGTTGCCGATGCTTCGGGCGCAGGCGATGGCCGCCTGCTCCACCACGCGCAGGAATTCGCCGCTCAGGGAACTTTCCATGGGGGCCTCCGAAAGGAATGGGGGTTCGCGATCAGGCCTGGCGGGAGACCGAGTGCTCGATCCAGTCGAGGTAGCCTTCGGAACAGGCTTCCACCGGGATCATCAGGATCTCGGGAACCTCGTACGTGTGCAGTTCGGTGATGACCTGGGAGACCGTGGCGAAATGCTCGCGGGTGGTCTTGATCATCAGCATCACTTCCTCGTCCAGGTGGGTGCCGCCCCGGTAGTAGTAGTAGCTCTTGATCGAGGGGAAGATGTTCACGCACGCGGCATAGCCCTGGTCCACCACGGCCGCGGCGATCGTCAGCGCCGTCTCTTCGCTGCCGCAGGTGGTGAAGATGGTGATGGCGTTGGTCAGGGACAATTGAGGCTCCGCGCCAGGACATGGTCTGATCAAGGAGTTTGCCACGGCTTGGCTGTCCCCCCAAGTGAACTCTCGGAGAAATGATTAATTATTAACTCCGTGGCGTCATCCTGACCCGCGGCGAAGGGCAGAAAGTCATTCATTCCTGGGCATGACTGCCCATTGCCGGTGAAGGACGGTATGGGAGGTTCAAAAAAAAAGTTGCCCGGCTACGGGCCATTCAACCTTCTGCCGCCGGGGGCTGTCTAGAATGCTGTTCCAGGTCCGGCGGAGGGGCTCGGGACGCACCGGCACCGGCCCGGCGGAGGTGACCACGATGGACAGGCATCCGACCTTGACCTTGGGACTGGCACTCTGCGGCGCCGCTGCGCTGGGGCTGGCGGGCTGCCGCGGCTACGGCGGCGCCGGCTACCCGGCCTACCCCAGCTATGTGGCGGCGGTGGCCGCGGCCGACCTCGACGGCGATGGCAGGCTCGACCTGGTCTGCTCGGTCCAGAACGGCACCGGCCCCTCCTACGTCAGCGCCCTGCTCCAGGACCCGGTGCCGCCCGGAGGGTTCCTGGGCCCGGTCCGCTCCAGCGCCGGGGCCTACCCGGGCAACCTTGCGGTGGCCAGCCTGGGCGGCGGGGCCAACCCCGGGGTGGTGGTGGTGAACACCCTGGTGTCGGCCAGCCTCAATCCGGCCACCGCTGTCTCGGTGCTGCTGCCTGACGCCGTCCGGCCCGGCGGCTTCCTGGCTCCGGCGAGCCTGGCGCTGGGCACCCGGAACCCGGTGGACGTGGCCCTGGGCGATCTCCAGGGGGACGGCGGCCAGGATCTGGTGGTCGCGGCGGACGGCGGCAACGATGTGCTGGTGTTCTTCCACGGGGATGCGCCGGGCGCCTTCCAGCCGCCCGTGAGCCTGGCGGTGGGCGGCGTGCCCGCCGCGGTGACGGTGGCCGACCTCCTGGGCGACGGGCGTCCGGCCATCGTCGCGGCCACCACGGGCAACACGGTGGCGGTGCTGCTCCAGGCCAGCCCGGCCACGGCCCCGCCCACCTGGCTGGCCTACGCGGCCTACCCGGTGGGCAGCTACCCGGTCTCGGTGAAGGCCGCCGACCTGGACGGGGACGGGCGCCTGGACCTGGTGGTGGCCAATGCCGGCTCCGCCCTGGCCCCCACCTCCCAGGGCCTCAGCATCCTGCGCCAGGCCCCGGCTCCGGCTCCGGCCGGGACCTTCCTGGCGGCCGTCAGCTACGGCACCGGGGACTATGCGGCGGCCTCAGTGGCCGTGGGCGCGCTGGCCGGCAGCGGCCTGCCGGACATCGCCGTGGCCAACTACGGGTTGCCGGGCACCCCCGGGAGCGTATCCGTGTTCCTCCATGACCCGGGCAGTCCCGGGGCGTTCCTGGCCCCGGTGCTGTATTCCGGGAACGTGGGGCCGGTATCGGTGGCCCTGGGCGACCTGGACGGAGACGGCCTGCCCGATCTGGCCATTGCCGACGGCGCTTCCATCATGGTGCGCCGGCAGCTGGCTGGAGCGCCCGGTTCCTTCGGTGGCCCGTTGTACTTCCAGCCCTGAACAGGGCCGGAATCCACTCCCCAGTTGGCTTCAATAGCTTATAATGACCTGCATCGAAGCTGCACGGACGCAGGTCTCATCGGTTTGTCTTGGGAGTTCTGGATGAAATCACGTATGGGATCGGCCATCGCCCTCACCTGGGTCCTGGCCGGGGCCTGGGGTCAGGCGCAGGCGAGCCAGCCCGTCGCCGGCGACAATTCCAACCGGGTGGTGCTCAGCGGCAACGTGCATCGCGCCTTGCGGGACCTGATGCCCGAAAGCCGCTGTGATGCGGCTACGCCCATGGAACACATGATCCTGGCGTTCAGGATGCGCCCGGAAGCCAAGGCGCGGCTGGAACATCTGCTGGCGGAACAGCACAACCCCTATGCTCCCCGCTGGCACCAGTGGCTCAGCCCGGAACAGTTCGCCACGGCTTTCGGACCCAGCCAGGAAGAAATCGCCAAGACCACCGGATGGCTCCGCAGCCAGGGCTTCAGAATCGACGAAGTTGCCCGCGGTGGCATGAGCATCACCTTTTCCGGCGATGTGGGCGCGGTGGAACAGGCCTTCCGGACGCCCATCATGCGCTACCAGGTTGAAGGCCGGGCCTGCCAGGCCAACGCCACGGATCCCAGTATCCCCTCTGAACTGGGGGACTTTGTGGAAGGGGTGGTCTCTCTGCACAACCTGCCGCGCCGGTCCAAGAACACCGGCCTGCGAAAGCTCCCGCTGAGCGAGGCCTGGGGCCTGCGCGGGGTGGACCCGATGGCCACAACCTCCAGCAATACTACCCATTACATGGCGCCCGGAGACTTCGCCACGATCTACAACGTGAACCCGCTGTACCAGGACGGCACCAACGGGGCAGGGGTCACCATCGCAGTGGTCGGGCGCACCAATCCACCGGACGCGACAACCAAGTGGGCCTACTTCCGCAACCTGATGGGGCTATCCACCAATACTCCGACCATCGTGCTCAACGGCGCGGATCCCGGCGACCAGGGTATCGACGAGGACGTGGAGGCTGATCTGGACGCGGAGTGGGCCGGGGCGGTGGCTCCCGGGGCAACCATCAAGTTCGTCTGCTCGGCCAGCACGGCAACCTCGGATGGGGCTGACCTGTCGGCCAAGTACATTGTGGACAACGCGCTGGCCCCGATCCTGACCACGAGCTTCGGGCTCTGCGAATCCGATCTCGGGAGCACGGAAAACGGCTGGCTCAACAACCTGTGGTTGCAGGCAGTTGGCGAGGGCATCACGGTCTTCGTCGCCTCGGGCGACAGCGGCGCGTCCGCCTGCAGTCCAGCTACGGCCACCAGTGGCATCAGCCGGGCTGTGGATGGGGTCGCCTCGACACCGTACGATGTCGCCGTGGGCGGCACCATGTTCAACGAGGGCAGCGGCGACTACTGGCTCAGCTACGCATCGATGAGTTCCACCTACGTCTCCGCGCTGAGGTATATTCCCGAAGTGGCATGGAACGAGAACAGTTCCAGGGGCTTGGCCGCCACGGGCGGAGGCGCCTCCACCCTGTACGCAAAGCCCTCGTGGCAGGTGGCTGTGGGCGCGGCCGCCGGAGGCTATCGGCAAGTGCCTGACGTATCCCTGAGCGCCGGGGGCCATGACGGCTACCTGGTCATCTCCGAGGGCGATATCGCCTCCGGGACGTTCTCTGTCCTGGGCGGGACCTCCTGTGGCGCTCCCTCCTTCGCCGGGCTGATGGCCCTGGTCGAGCAACGGAATGGCCAGTTCCAAGGCAACGCCAACACGACCTTCTACCCGCTGGCCAACGCCCAGTATCTCGGGGGCGTCACGGTCTTCCACGACATCACCGCCGGCAACAACAATGTTCCGGGGGTCACCGGATACTCCGCCGGCACCGGCTACGACATGTGCACGGGCCTGGGTTCGGTGGACGCCGATGCCCTGGTGACCCACTGGAGCGACACCCTTGGCGTCGCCATCGGAGTGCCCGCCGGTTCGGTGGGGTTGCTGACCAGCGCTGCGGGTGGCACGCCCCACACTTTTACCGCCACGGTGACCGGGACACCTGACAACCCGGTTGCCTGGAGCACCACGGGAGGAGCGCTGGTCCCGACGGGCCCCGCTTCGGCGTCCTTCTCCGCGACCGTCCCAAAAATCTACACGATTACCGCCAGGGCCGCGGTCGACCCGTCCAAGGCTGCGACCATCTCAGTCAACGCACACGGTGCCGATTTCATGGAGCCGGGCCCGCCCACCGGGCTCGACGTGCTGGATCTGGTCGGCCACAACGGCGCCACGGACCATCCGGAACTGGACCTGGACGGCAATGGCACCGTGGACCAGGCCGACTGGACGATCATCTTGAAGCTGCTGGGGTGGGTGAATTGAGATACCTGGGCATTTGTCTCGCCGGATTGGCATTGGCCATGACTGTCGCCTGCGGTGGCGGTTCCGGAGGTTCCAGCACCCCTGCCACCGAACTGCTGCACAGCGATCAGGTCAACCCGACTTCGGGTGCCTGGCAGATCAAGACGGACCCGATCAGCACCCAGACCCACGTGGTCCTGGGCCTGTATCCGCCGCCCGGGGTCGCCTCCGGCGCGGGAATCACCCTCACCCTCACCGCGGATAGCCGTGAAGTAGCCTGGACCTTTGTGGACAGCATCTACGTGGACCCGGTGGTCAATGTGGCGAAGGTCAACGGATCCACCCTGGGCGTCGTCGTGTCGCAGGCGCCTACGGCCACCCCTGCCGCGTACGATGTCAACACGCCCGTGCTCCGGGTCGCCCTGGACTTGGCCCAGGGCGCCGTGGTGGAAAAGGTGGGCTTCAGCGCCAGCGGCACCGGTCACCTTCCGGCCGCCGCCGGGCCCGACACGACCAGCACTCCTGCTCCCATCACGGTGGAACTCGGCACCCTGGAGGCGCAGTAGCGCCCGGCATCAGAGGGCGAACCGCGCCACCTGGCCCTGCAGGCCCTCGCTGAGCCGGGTCAGGTCCAGGGCGGTGCGGGCCACTTCCTGATTGGCCATGGCCATCTGGGCCATGGCCGAGGCCACCGCCCCGGCCGACTGCGAGCCGGCCTCCACCTGCCGGGCCACGTCGGCCCCGGCCCGGGCCTGCTCCACCGTGGCCGCGGCCACCCGGCGGGTCTGGTCGGCGAAGGCCTCCAGGCCCTCGCGGATCGCCTCCAGGGTGGCCACGGTGGTGCCGACCGTGCTCTCCCCCTCGACCACCGCCTCCCGGGCCGCGCCGATGAGCAGGGCCACCTCCTTGGCCGAACCGCCGGAGCGCTCGGCCAGTTTGCGCACCTCCTCCGCCACCACGGAAAAGCCTTTGCCGTGCTCCCCGGCCTTGGCCGCCTCGATGGCTGCGTTCAGGGAGAGCAGGTTGGTCTGGTTGGCGATCTCCTCGATGACACCCACCGCCTGGGAGATCTGGCCCGCGGTGCCGGCGATCCGGCCCATGGCCGCGTGGCTGCTGCGGCCGGCTTCCCTGCCCCGGCCGGCGGCGTCCATCGCCTGGTCCAGGCGGTCCAGGGAGGCCTGGGCGCCCTGGTTCACCTGGTCGATGGAGGCGGAAAGCTCGGTCACCGCCGCGGCCATGCGCTCGCTTCCGGCGCGCATGGTGTCGGCGGTGCGGGTGATCCCCGTGGAGGTGGCGGCCATCTGGTCGGCGGAGGCCGAAAGCTGGGCGGCGCCGCTGGCGACCCCCTCCACGCTCCGGCGCACCTCCACCAGGACCTGCCGCAGATCCTCGGCCATGGTGTTCCGGCTCAGGCCCATCCGGCCGAACTCGTCCGAGCGGTCCAGGCTGGCCCACACCGTCAGGTCGCCCTGGGCCACCGCGTGGAGCACCCGGCCGAAGGCCTCCAGCGGCTCATGCACCCCCCGCTTCAGGGCCAGGCCCAGCAGCGAGCCCACCAGGATGCCGGCGATGGAGCAGCCGATCCCGCCGATCATGCCCCGCCGGTACTGGACTTCCCCGGCCGCCAGCGCGAGAGCGGCCTGGTCGGCGTTATCCTTCACCAGCTTGGAGCCCAGTGGGCCGAACTGGCGGTCCGTGCTGTCGATCTGCTCCGCCAGCGCCCGGCGGGCCCCCGCCAGGTCGCCCTTCCGGGACAGGGGCAGCAGCACCTCCCGGCGGATCCGCCGCTGTTCCATGGCGAGGTCATGGTACTGGGCCCCACCGTGCGGGCGAGTTCCGACCGGAAGGTCAGTCGGTAGCGCTCCCAGGCCTGGTCGAAGCCTGCGTCCAGCTTGTCCATGTCCGCCTCGATGGCCGCCGCCGCCGGATCTGGCGCCCGCAGATGGTTGTTGGCCAGCACCAGGGCCCGGAGCAGGGAGGTGCGCATCACCGTCAATTGCCCGGTGGGCAGCAGATCCTCCCGGTACATGGCTTCGGTGCGGGCCTGGGCTCCCCGCACATCCCGGATCGCCAGTGCCAGCATGGCGACCAGGACCGCGGAAAAGAACCCGACCACCAGAGCGATCTTCCGCTGCACCGGAAGGTTGGTGAACCAGTTGCCGACCATCGGATCTCCGTTGCGTCAACTCCGGCCATGCGGGGAGACCGCTACTTTAATCCTGATTTGAAAAATTCAATCTGGTCGAAGCATCGGGAATGGTTTCGAAGCCGTCACCCGGCAAGTGGGACACGTGAACAACAACTCCCCGCCGTAACGCTTCCGGCGAGGCGCGCGAAGCGGCGCCGAGTTCCGGAAGCGACGAGATGGAGGGACCCGCAGGCTTAAGCTAACTGCACCCCGTGGTCGCGCCGCAGGTCTGGCACTTCAGGCAGGCGCCGTTGCGGACCATGGTCAGGTGGCCGCACTCGGGGCAGGGGTCGCCGGTGTAGCCCTTCTGCCGGGCGGTGGTGAAGGCGGACTGGGACGCCGACAGCCTGGCGGCGGCGTGGGCGGGGTGGCCGTGGCCGGAGGTGGCCAGGGCCGGGGCCTCGTGGCGTTCCGGGGCGGTCTCGGCCTCGGAGAACAGGGGCGTCATGCCGCCGGTGGCCAGGGGCGCCAGGGACTGGCCATGGCTCTCCGGCTTGTTGCCGACGGTGAGCTGCATGAGCTGTTCCGGCTCCACCTGGGCCAGCTCGAACCGGCCCAGGTAGCTGATGGCCAGCTCCCGGAACACGAAATCGATCAGGCTGGTGGAGAACTTCACCGTGTCGCTGCCCTGGACCATGCCGTTGGGCTCGAACCGGGTGAACAGGAAGGCCTCGCAGAACTCCTCCAGCGGCACGCCCCGCTGCAGCCCCATGGAGACCGCGATGGCGAAGCAGTTGAGCACGGCCCGGAAGCCGGCGCCCTCCCGGTGGATGTCCAGGAAGATCTCGCCGAGGGTGCCGTCCTCGTATTCCCCGGTGCGCAGGTAGAGCTTGGTGCCGCCGATGGTGGCCGCCTGGGTGTAGCCGCCCCGCCGGTTGGGCAGCTTCTTCTTGTAGGTGCGGGCCATGGCCTGGGCGACCGCTTCGACCTTGGCGGGCTTGGGCGCCTCGTCGTCCAGCAGGGTGTCGATGCCCTCCAGCAGGTCCAGGTTGGTGGCCATGGCCTGGCTCATCTTGCTGCCGTCCCGGTAGAGCGCCACCGCCTTGATCATGTACTGCCAGGAGGCGTGGTGGATCTCGGCGATCTCCTGCACCGTGGCCTGGCCCGGCAGGTTGATGGTCTTGCTGATGGCGCCGCTGAGGAACGGCTGGGCCGCGCCCATCATGCGGATGTGCCCCATGGGCGCGATGTAGCGCTGGCCCTTGCGGCCGCAGCGGTTGGCGCAGTCGAAGATGGGCAGGTGCTCGGGCGCCAGGTGCGGCGCGCCCTCCACGGTCATGGCGCCGGCCAGGGCGTCCAGGAACGCGGCGGTATCGGCTTCGCCGAACTCCTGCTTGAGCCGGTCCACCGGCGCCACGTACGACGGGTCGAAGGCGGTGGGCAGCTTCTGCTCCAGGGCCGCCAGTTCCTCGGCGGTCCAGCCCTTGGCCAGGAAGCGGGCGCGGGAAATGCCGGGGGTCTGGTCGGTGATCTCCAGCCAGCCCACCACGTAGCGCTCGATGTCCTTGATCTGGGCCGGGGAGTAGCCCAGGCGCATCATGGCCTCAGGGATGGCCCGGTTGACCAGCTTGAAGTAGCCTCCCCCCGCCAGCTTCTTGAACTTGACCAGGGCGAAGTCCGGCTCCACCCCGGTGGTGTCGCAGTCCATGAGCAGGCCGATGGTGCCGGTGGGCGCCAGCACCGACACCTGGGCGTTGCGGTATCCGTGCTTCCCGCCCAGGTCCAGGGCCCGGTCCCAGCTTTCCCGGGCCGCGTCCAGGATCGACTTGGGCACCCCGGTGCCGCGCAGCCCCTGGGGCACGATGGAGAGCTCCTCGTACTCCCCGGCGGGAGCCCCGTAGGCGGCCCGGCGGTGGTTGCGCACCACCCGCAGCATGGCCTCGCGGTTCCTGGGGTAGCCGGGGAAGGGGCCCAGCTCCCCGGCCATCTCGGCGCTGGCGGCGTAGGCGTCGCCGGTCAGGATGGCGGTGAGCGCCGCGCACCACTGGGTGCCGGCCTCGCTGTCGTAGGGGATGGACAGGCGCATGAGCATGGCGCCCAGGTTGGCGTAGCCCAGGCCCAGGGTCCTGAACTCGAAGGAGAGCTGGGCGATCCGCTCCGAGGGGAACTGGGCCATGAGCACCGAGATCTCCAGCACCATCGTCCACAGGCGGATGCCGTGCCGGTAGCCGGCCAGGTCGAAGCCGCCGTCGGGGGTGAGGAACGCGCACAGGTTCAGCGAGGCCAGGTTGCAGGCGGTGTCGTCCAGGAACATGTACTCGGAGCAGGGGTTGCTGGCGTTGATCGGCCCGTCGGCGGGGCAGGTGTGCCAGTCGTTGATGGTGGTGTCGAACTGCACCCCGGGGTCGGCGCAGGCCCAGGAGGCGCGGTTGATCCGGCTCCACAGGTCGCGGGCCTTGAGGGTCTTCTGCACCTTGCCGTCCGTGCGCCGCTCCAGGTACCAGTCCCCGTCCCGGTCCACGGCACGCATGAAGCTGTCGGGCACCCGGATGGAGTTGTTGGAGTTCATGCCGGCCACGCTGGCGTAGCCGTCGCCGTCCCAGGTGGTGTCGTAGGCCTTCAGGTCCCGGGCGAAATCGCCCTGGGCCAGCCGGCTCATGGCCTGGGCCAGGAACGCCGAGGCCACCCCGGCGGCCTTGGCCTTGGCCAGGGCCTTGCGCAGCTTCTCGTTGCTCCTGGGATCGGCGTCCCGGGTGGTGGAACTCTCGACCGCCTCGCACAGGGCGTTCCAGTGCTGGTTCAGCACCAGGCTGCCGGCGGCCAGCATGGCCACCTTCCGCTCCTCGTTGACCTTCCAGTCGATGAAGGCCTCGATGTCCGGGTGGTCCAGGTCCAGGCAGACCATCTTGGCGGCCCGCCGGGTGGTGCCGCCGGACTTGATCGCGCCGGCGGCCTTGTCGCCCACCGCCAGGAACGACATGAGGCCCGAAGAGCGGCCGCCGCCGGACAAGGCCTCCTCGGCGCCCCGGACCTTGGAGAAGTTGGTGCCGGTGCCGCTGCCGTACTTGAAGATGCGGGCCTCCCGGGTCCACAGGTCCATGATCCCGCCGGGGTTCACCAGGTCGTCCTCCACGCTCTGGATGAAGCAGGCGTGCGGCTGCGGCCGCTCGTAGGCGGAGGTGGAGTGCCTGAGCTCGCCGGTGGCGGGGTCCACGTAGCTGTGGCCCTGGGCCGGGCCGGAGATGCCGTAGGCCCAGTGCAGGCCGGTGTTGAACCACTGGGGACTGTTGGGGGCGCACATCTGGTTGGCCAGCATGTACACCAGTTCGTCGTAGAAGGCCTGGCCGTCCTCGGGGGTGGTGAAGTAGCCGTGCTGCTCGCCCCAGTGCCGCCAACAGCCGGCCAGCCGATGGAACACCTGCCGGGCGTCCCGCTCGCCGCCGTTGGCCGCGTCGATCCCCTTGCGGCGGAAATACTTCTGGGCCAGGATGTCCACCGCCACCTGGGACCAGCTCTCGGGCACCATCACGTCCTTGGCTTCGAACACCACCGTGCCGTCCAGCTTGGTGATCCGGCTGGTGCGGGCGACGAAGGGGATCCCGGCCAGGGGGTCGCTGCCTTGCTTGGTAAAGAAACGGGCGATCTGCATGGTTCCCTCAAAAAATGTCCAGCCGGGCATCTACCATCCGGGCGAACCCCGGCTGGGCCAGCCATTCACCGTGTGATACCTATGGGTTGTGCTGGAGTAGAAGGATCACCCCAAGATGTTGGGGCGTCAAGGGGAACCCAGGCGGTTTTTTTGCCCACCGCCAAAGGCATTGAAAATTAAAGAATTAATCCGTTCGGGGCGGAGCGTGCCGGGGCGCCGGAAGCCCGGGGTGGGCCGGGCGGGCGTTTTGCGCTACCATGGGAGCAAGCCGGGCCCCATGCATCGGGGCGCGATGAACCGGGTCAGATCGGAAGAAGCAGCCCTAAGTCGTCGCTCCGAGTGCCGTGGCAAGCCCGGCCCTGGTGCGTACGGACGGACTGACGGTTGCTGGGGATTTGCCTTTTCTCCGCGTTCTCCGCGTTAAGTTTTTCCCTGGTTTTGCCGAAGCTCGTAACTTAAGCGCCGGCAGAACATAGAAATAATTAACGCGGAGGACGCGGAGAAAGAGCCCCCCAAACTGCCGTACGCCCGGCCGGAACTCGGCCGCCGGTTCAAAAAAATATAGAAACTTTCAAGCCTGCGAGCCTGCCTGCCAGATCGTTGGATTGCAGCAGTTCCATAGCCCTTTCGCCCGCTCGCAGCGTGCTGCAAGTGCCGTTCCGGGGGCCGCCGGGCCTGGGTCCGCCGTCATGGGACGGCGCAACCGGGCATCGAAGGGGGTCATGGGCCGGGACAACGGTCCTGCCCGGGCCCGTCGCCCCGGCCGGCTCCAGGAGGGGTGGCAATGACACAGTTGTTCATCAAGAAGGATCTCGCCCGGCTGGTGGCCGACGCGGACCACGGCGCCGGCGAAGGGGGGCAGGGCGGAACCGGGCTCAGCCGCTCGCTGGGCGCCTTCTCGCTCACCCTGCTGGGCATCGGCGCCATCATCGGCGCGGGGATCTTCACCCTCACCGGCGAGGCCGCCGCCAGCTACGCCGGACCGGCGATCGTCTACAGCTTCGTGCTGGGCGGGATCCTCTGCGGGCTGGCGGGCCTGTGCTACGCGGAGATGGCGGCCATGATCCCGGTGGCGGGGTCGGCCTACGCCTATTCGTACGCCACCATGGGCGAATTCATCGCCTGGATCATCGGCTGGGACCTGGTCCTGGAATACGCCTTCGGCGCGGTGACCGTGGCCAACGGCTGGTCCGGCTACCTGTTCTCCCTGGTCCACAAGACCTTCGGGATCACCCTGCCCGACGGCCTGCTGCGCCTCACCAAGGGGCCCTGGGAGCTGGTGGCGCTGGGCGACGGCCGGGTGGTGCCCGGCCACTGGAACCTGCCGGCCTCGCTGGTGTCCTTGGCGGTGGCGGCGGTGCTGTACCGGGGGATCCGCCAGAGCGCGCGGGTGAACAGCGTGATCGTGGTGGTCAAGGTCGCCATCGTGGTGCTGTTCATCCTGCTGGGGATCGGGGTCATCTCCGGGGCCAACCTGGACGCCAACCCCTCGGCCTCCGGGCTGGCCAGCCTGGTGCCGGCCCGGACCCTGCTGGTGGAGGCCGGGCAGCAGGTGCACCGGTACGGCTGGCTGCGGGGCGGGGTGCTCACCGGCGCGGGGGTGGTGTTCTTCGCCTTCATCGGCTTCGACGCGGTGAGCACCACCGCCCAGGAGGCCAGGAACCCCAGGCGGGACATGCCCATCAGCATCCTGGCGTCGCTCGTGGTGTGCACCCTGCTCTACGTCCTGGTGGCGCTCACCCTCACCGGGGTGGTCTCCTACCGGCAGCTGGGGGTGTCCGATCCCATCGCCCTGGGCATCGACCGCATCGTCGAGCTGCGCGGGTGGACCCCCCTGGCCCGGACCGGCTTCACCTTCATGGTGAAGCTCGGGGCGCTGGCCGGGCTGACCTCGGTGATCCTGGTGCTGATGCTGGGGCAGACCCGGATCTTCTTCGCCATGGCCGCGGACGGGCTGCTGCCCTGGTTCGGCAAGCTGCACCGGCGGCACCGGACCCCCCACGCCGCCACGCTCCTCACCGGGGCCTTCGTGGCCTTCTGCGCCGGACTCATGCCCATCAGCCTGGTGGGCAAGCTGGTCTCCATCGGCACCCTGCTGGCCTTCATGCTGGTGTGCATCGGCGTGCCCATCCTGCGCCGCACCAACCCGGGCGCGGAACGGCCGTTCAGGGTCCCGCTGCCCTGGCTGGTGGGCGGCGCCGGTGCCGCCGCCTGCGGCTGGGTGATGTCCAGCCTGGACCTGGAGACCTGGCTCCGCCTGGCGCTCTGGCTGGTGGCGGGCCTGGGGATCTATTTCCTCTACGGCCGCAGGCACAGCCGGCTCCAGGCGGCCAGCGGCGCCCGGTTCGGCCCGGTGCGGGTGGACCTGGCCGGGTTCGCCCTGGCCGTCCTGGCCCTCGCCGGGATCGCCCTCCTGGCCCTGGAAGGGCTGGGCGGGTCCGCGCGCCCGGGCGCGGCTGGATCCTCTGCGCAGGGGGCGCTCGGACTCCTGGGGTCCGGCGGGGCCGGCGCCGCGGGGGCGCTGGGCTGCGCACTCCTGGGCGGGCTCGGCCTGTGGATGATCCTGGGCAACAAGGTGCGGACCTGATGTTCCCGTGCCGCGGCTGCCTGGGCCCCCTGGGGCGGGAGGCCCAGGCGGGGCTGTGCGGCCGGTGCTGGTCGGGGCTGGTGCCGCTGCCGGAGGAGCGGTGTCCGAGGTGCGCCCTCCCCCACGGCGGGACCTGCCCGGAACCGGCGGCCTGGCAGTGGGGGGACGCGCTCTGGGACTATCACGGCGGCCGGCCGCCCCTGGGGGCGCTGCTGGTGCCAGCCATCAAGCGGGGGGAACTGGGCTGGAAGGCGGCGCTGCTGGACCGGGCCGGCCGGGCGCCGCTGCCGGCCTTCGCCTGGGAGGCCGATCTGGTCTGCAGCGCCCCGACCTCCTGGCCCCGGCGCTGGAGCCGGGGCTTCGACCTGGCCCAGGAGGCCGCGGCCATGTTCGCCCGGCTGCTCGGAAAGCCGTACCGGCCCCTGCTGCGCAAGGCCTGGTTCGCCCAGATCCAGGCGGGCGCGGGGTCCGGGCGCCGCCGGAGCCTCCCCGCCAAGGCCGTGACCGTGCGCCGGGGTGATCGGCTGGACGGTGCTGGGGTGCTGGTGGTGGACGATGTCTGGACCACCGGCACCACCCTGCTGCGCTGCGCCCAGGCGCTGAAACGCAGCGGGGCCGGGGATCTGGCGGTGCTGGCGCTGTTCCGCTCACTTCCGTCATGAATACACTATGAGTAATTATCGATGCTCGAGTCCGGTTCTTCCGGTACACTTTGAGTACCGCAACTCTGGAGGTATTCCATGAAGCTCACCACCATCCTCGCCGCCGCCCTGGTGCTCTCCGTCGCCCCCCTGGCGATGGCCAACGCGAACATCATGAAGGAGGCCAAGGCCAAGAACGCCGCCACTGCCTACGCCTGCACCACCTGCCACAAGCAGCTGCCCGGCACCAAGGCCAACCTCAACGAGGAAGGCCTGAAGTGGGTCAAGAAGTAGGTTTCGGCCTCCGGGCAATAAAAAGCGCCCACCTCGCGGTGGGCGCTTTTTATTGCCCGGGCTTCTGATCACTCCAGGCCGAAGCTGGAGGTCTCCAGTTCCTTCTTCACCGCCGCCATGAACAGGTCGGCGGTGGCCCCGTCCACCAGCCGGTGGTCGAAGCTCAGGCCGCTGAACATGGTTTCGCGGATGGCGATGGCGTCCTGGCCCTCGGCGTCGGTGACGACCACGGCGCGCTTCTTCACCGCGCCCATGCCCATGATGGCCACCTGCGGCTGGTTGATGACAGGCAGGCCGAAGGTCTCGCCGAACGAGCCGGGGTTGGTGACGGTGAAGGTCCCTTCCTGGATCTCGTCGGGCTTGAGCTGCTTGGAGCGGGCCCGGGCGGCCAGGTCGTTGAGCGCCAGGGCCAGGCCGGCCAGGTTCAGCTGGTCGGCGCGCTTGATGACCGGGACGATGAGGCCCCAGTCCAGGGAGACGGCGACCCCCAGGTTGATGTCCAGCTTGTAGACGATGTTGTCCCCGTCCACCGAGGCGTTGAGGCTGGGAAAGGCCCGCAGGGCCTTGGCCGCCGCCATCAGGACGAAGGGCATGAAGCTCAGCCGGGTGCCGTACGCCGCCTCGAAGGCCTTGCGGTGGCGGTTGCGCAGCCGGGACACGCTGGACATGTCGAATTCGAACACCGTGTAGACGTGGGCGCTGGTGTGCTTGGAGGCGACCATATTGTCGCTGATGAGCTTGCGCATGCGGCTCATGGGCTCCACCCGGACCCGCTCGCCCGGGACCGCGGCCGGCGGCGCCGCCGGCCTGGCTGGGGCCGGGGCCGGGGCGGCGGCCTTTGCCGAGGGGGCGGGGGCGCCGGCGGCGGCGCGCCCGGCCAGATGCGCCTCCATGTCCTCCTTGGTCACCCGGCCCATGAGGCCGCTGCCCTTCACCGAGCCCAGGTCGACCCCTTCGGTTTCCGCCATGCGCCGCACCAGGGGGCTGGACTTGGTCTTGAGCCGGCCTTCCAGGGACTCCTCGTCAGGCTGTGCGGGCTGCCCGGGCCGGGCGGCGGAAGCGGGCTCCGGCGCGGCCTTGGCCGGGGCCGGCTGGGCCGCCTTGGGCCCTGCGGCCTCGCCTGCCTGGCCGATGCGTCCCACCACGGTGCCCACGGGCACGGTGGCGTTGGCCTCCACCAGGATTTCCAGCAGGGTGCCGGCGATGGGGGCGGGAATCTCGGCGTCCACCTTGTCCGTGGAGATCTCGTAGAGCGTCTCGTCCTTGCCGATGGCTTCGCCCACCTGGCGGTGCCACTTGAGGATGGTGGCCTCTGTGATCGACTCCCCCATCTGGGGCATGACAACGTCAAAAGCCATGGAAGGCCTCCTGGGAGATGGTCGGTTGCTGCAGGTGGTGGCGGGTGATCTGCTGGAAAGCGTGGGCCGTCTCCAGCAGCCGGACATCCGAACAGGATGGACCGATCAGCTGGAGCCCCACGGGCATGCCGCCGCTGGTGCCGGCCGGGACCGACAGGGCGGGCAGCGCCGCCAGGGACGGGGTGACGGTGAAGATGTCCGTGAGGTACATGGCCAGGGGATCGGCGGTCTTGTCCCCCAGGGGGAAGGCGGTGGTGGCGCACACCGGGGTGGCCAGGAAGTCCACCTCCCGGAAGGCCGCCTGGAAGTCCCGGGTGATGAGGGTGCGGGTCTTCAGGGCCTTGAGGTAGAAGGCGTCGTAGTAGCCCTTGGACAGGCAGAAGGCGCCCAGCAGGATGCGCCGCTTGGCTTCGGGTCCGAAGCCCTCGTTCCGGGTCCGGGCGATGAGTTCCGGCAGGGTTTCGGCCGGCCTGCGGGCACCGTAGCGCACGCCGTCGAACCGGGCGAGGTTGCTGGAGACTTCGGAGGTGTTGATGATGTAGTAGGTGTCGATGGCGTAGGGGGTGTGGGGCAGGGAGAGCTCCACCAGTTCCGCGCCCTGGGCCGCCAGGGCCGCCAGGGCGGTCTCCAGGACGGCGCGCACCCCGGGGGCGATGCCCTCGGCGAAGTACTCCCGGGGCAGGCCGATGCGAAGGCCCCTGAGGTCCGCCGGCCGGAGATCGACAAGGGCGCCGGCGCCCGGCAGATCGATGCTGGTGGCGTCCAGGGGATCGGCTCCGGCCATGACCGCCAGGCCCGCGGCAAGGTCGAGGGCGCTGCCGGCCACCGGGCCCACCTGGTCCAGGGACGAGGCCATGGCGGTCACTCCGTACCGGCTCAGCACCCCGTAGGTCGGCCTCAGGGCGGTGACATTGCAAAAGCTGCCGGGGAGCCGGACCGAGCCGCCGGTGTCCGTGCCCAGGGCGAACGGCACGTAGCCGGCCGCCACCGCCACCACGGACCCCGAGGAGCTTCCTCCGGGAACCTTGTCCAGGTCCCAGGGATTCCGGGTGGGGCCGTGGGCGCTGTACTCGCCGCTGGAGCCCAGGGCGAATTCGTCCATGTTGGCCTTGGCCACCGGCACCGCTCCCGCGTCCAGCAGGCGCGCGACCACCGTGGCGTCGTACGGGGCCCGGTAGCCGGCCATGATCCGGGAACCGTTGCCCACCGGGGCGCCCTTCCAATGCAGGTTGTCCTTGAGCACGACGGGGATGCCCAGCATGAGGCCCCGCTCCCCCCGGGCCAGGCGCAGGTCCGCGGCGCGGGCGGCGGCCAGGGTCAGGTCCCGGTCCTGGTGGATGATGGCGTTCAGCGACCCGTCCAGGCGAGCGATCCGGTCCAAGGCGCCCAGGGCCAGGAACTCGGCAGAGAGATCCCCCTCGGCCAAACCGTCCCGCCAGGCTGTCATAGGACACGACGCCATGCCCTGCTCCCAAGAAGTATTGAGTGTGCCATCAATACCATCCGGGAGATAGCTGCGGCGGCCTTCCCCGGCGGTACTGGAAGTAGGGTAATATCTCAACTAGTCCGCTCACCTGCCGATAACCTAATCATGAGAGTTTGAATCCGGATCGACCATGAACCCATACGAAGTCTTGGAAATTTCGGTCGGCGCATCGGCGGATGAAATCAAGGTCGCGTACCACACCATGGCCAAGAAATGGCACCCGGACCGCTTCACCGGTCTTGCCAAAGCCGAGGCGGAACAGCGTTTCCGCCAGCTCGCGGAAGCCTACAGCATGTTGAAGGACGTGGCTCCGCGCCGGGAGGCGGCGGCGCCTCCCTTCTCGGTCCCGCTTCCGCCGCGGCCGGCTCCGCCCAAGCCGGCCACTCCGGCCAGGCCGGATCCGGGCCCGCAGGCCCAGCCTGTGGCGGGCAAGACGGTGGACGACTGGTTCAAGGACGCCCAGGCGGCCGCGGAGGCGAAGGCGACCGAGAAGGCGCTGGGCCTGGTGCAGTACGTCATCCGCCTGGACGGACAGCGGGCCGAATTCCACGCCCTGTTCGGCAAGCTGCTGTCCGGGACCAATGGCGACAAACGGACGCAGGTCCGGGCCCTGGAAGCCGCGATCCGGCTCAACCCCAAGGATGTGGATTCGGCCATCCTGCTGGCGCAGACGTTCCAGGCGCTGGGCATGCACGCCAGGGCCAGCAAGCTGTGGGGCCAGGTGCGGAACCTGTCGCCCAACCACCCCATTTTCGCTGCGCCGGGCAACCCGCCCGGGAAGCGCGAGCCCGACCGTACCGCGCCGGTGTCCGAACAGCTGGGGGCCCTCGCGGCCGGGGCGCTCCAGGCGGTAAGTCGAATATTTAAGCGAGGTTGAACATGCGCGTTCTGATGGCCGGGCGGACCGAGGTTGGCTGCGTTCGCAAGCACAACGAGGACAATTTCCTGGTGGACCCGGACCTGGGGCTGTTCGTGGTGGCCGATGGCCTGGGCGGCCATGCCGCCGGGGAGGTGGCCAGCCGGATCGTGGTGGAGCGGATCGGCCAGTTCATCGCCCATACCGCCGAGCGCGACCGCACCTGGCCGGTGGAATACGACATGGACCTCAGCTACGACGGGAACCGGCTCAAGGGCGCCCTGCTGCTGGCGGACCAGGGCATCCTCAACGATATCCAGGACCATCCGGAGCGTGAGTCCATGGGCTCCACGGTGGTGGCCTGCCTGGTCGACGACGCCCGGGTCACCCTGGTGCACGTGGGCGACAGCCGGGCCTATCTGCTTGATCCTTCGGGCATCCGCCAGGTGACCCGGGATCATTCCTGGGTGGCGGAACAGGTGGCCAACGGCACCCTGTCCCCCGAAGAGGCCCGGCGCCATCCGTTCCGCAATGTCATCACCCAGGCCCTGGGCAACGGCGTCGACCTGGATGTGGCCGTCCAGGAGTTCGAAGTCAAGGAAGCGGACCGGATCTTGCTGTGTTCTGATGGTTTGTCGGGCATGATTCAGGATGAGGAACTCTGGGAAATCGTTCAGAAAGCCCCGGACGCGGAAGTTGCTGCGCAAAAACTCATAGCCAGGGCTATGGAAAATGGCGGTGAGGACAATATCACCGTGGTGCTGGTAGCCTTCGACTCAGAAAAAAAATAAGTAAAGTTGAAGTATTTGTTGACCGAAAGAAACAAAACGTTAGACTGAACCGCCACTCCACATCATATGCGAGGCCTCCTGTGGGTCTTTTCAGCAGTAAGAAAAAGCAGCTCATAGGCCTGGATATCGGTTCGAGTTCGGTGAAGGTCTGCGAACTCCAGATAACAGGCAAATCCGGCAGCCAAAGATACAAGCTGCAGAAGCTGGGCATGGCTCTCCTGCCCTTCGACGCCATCGTCGAGGGGGATATCATGGACAGCAACGCCGTGGCCACCGCGATCCGCCAGGTACTGGCGGAACAGCGGATAAAGGCCAGGGACGTCGCCATCTCCGTGGCGGGCCAGCAGGTGATGGTCAAGAAAGTGACCTTCCCGCTCATGAGCCCGGCCGAATTGGCGGAGTCGGTGCGCTGGGAGGCCGAGAGCTTCTTCCCCGCGGGCCAGGGGCTCGACGCCTACGCCCTGGACTTCGCGGTGCTCGAGGAGCGTCCCGCCGACGGCAACATGGACGTGGTGCTGGTGGCCTGCCGCAAGGACAAGATCGAGGCCTACCTGAGCTGCGTGGCCATGGCCGGCGCCAAGCCGGTGCTGGTGGACGTGGACGTGTTCGCCATGCAGAACCTCTACGAGATCGGCGCCACCGAGGGGGCCCGGGACGAAGTGGTCGCCCTGGTGAACATCGGCGCGCAGTTCACCAACCTCACCATGCTGGTGGGGCGGAAGTCGCTTTTCTGGCGCGACATCGCCTGGGGCGGCCACCGGTTCACCGACAAGCTGATGGAGGACTGGGGCGTCTCCCGCGATGCGGCCGAACACCTCAAGGAAGGGAACCCGGCCGAAGGGCGCACGCCTGAGGAGGTGGAGCCTTCCCTTTCCGCCATTTCCGACAGCTTCGCCGACGAACTGGGGCGGACCATCGACTTCTTCCGGTCCAGCTTCAAGGTGGACCGTCTCGACCGAGTGCTCCTGGCCGGCGGCAGCGCCAAGGTGGTTCACCTCCCTGACATCCTCGGGGAGCGGCTCCGGGTTCCGGTGGACCGGCTGGATCCGTTCCTGGCCGTGGAACTGGACGAGCGGAGCGTGGATCCCGCAGTGGTGCGCGACATCGGCTGCACCGCCGCCGTGGCGGTTGGATTGGCTCTGCGCCAAGTGGGGGACCGATGATCAAGATCAACCTTCTGGGAGACACGCTCGCCCAGGCGAGCGCGAAGAAACCTGACAAGGGCGAACCGGTCCAGGTCTACGCCGAGGCCGAGGGCTCCGGCCGCTCCAGCTTCCCCATCGCCGGGGTGCTGCTGGGCGTGCTGCTGCCGTGCGTGGGCGGGGTCTACTACATCTGGCTCAACGGCCAGGTGGAGCAGGAGACCCGGACCCAGACCGAACTCCAGGCCAAGAAGGCCGAACTGGACAAGTACATCCAGCTCGAGGCGAACTTCCGCCAGCAGAAGGAGATGCTGGCGAAGAAGAAGGCGGTGTTCCTGGGCCTCAAGTCCTCCCAGCATCTGCCGGTGCACCTGATGGAGGAACTGGCGAACTGCCTGCCGGACGATGTCTGGTTCCGCGAGGTCAACCAGCATGGCCTGAACATCAACATCCGGGGCGAGAGCAGCAGCTTCGAGGCCATCAACCAGTTCCGCAACCGTCTGCTTGAACAGGGCAAGTGGTTCCAGAACGTGAACTATCCCTCGGCGAACAAGGTCGGGCGGACTGTTGAATTCACCATTTCCTGCGATCTGAAGAATTCAGCCTGAGGCCGGCCATGAACTCACAACTCCAGAAACAGATGCTCATTGGCGGCTTGACCGGCCTCCTGATCCTGGTCCTGATCTGGTTCTTCCTGGGCGGCAAGCGGGATGAACTGGCGGCCCTGAAGGCCAGCAACGCCGCGCTGACCGTCGAGGTCAACAAGGGCTATGCGCTCAAGGAGAACTACGAAAAGCTCAAAGTGGAAGTGGCCCAGCAGCAGAAGGACATCGAGGACCTGATCCGGATCATGCCCACCGACACCGACCGGGGCGAGATCCCCTACCGGATCAAGAAGCTGGCCGACGCCGCAGGCATCGAGCAGGTCTCTTTCTCGCTGCTGCCGGCCATTACGAATGAGTATTACATCGAGTATCCGGTCCAGTTCGCCTTCCGGGCCGGCTACCACACCCTGGGCCAGTTCACGTCCCTGGTGTCGGGCTACGAGAAGATCATCAATGTCACCGATATGCAGATGAAGCGTGCGGGTGGCAACGTCCTTTATCCCGTCGACGTCAACTGCAAGGTCAGCGCCTTCGTCTACAACCCGGCCAAGCCCGCAACCCCTGCCGCAGTCAAGCCCGCGGCTCCGGGAGCTCCGGCCAAAAAAGATCAAGGAGACTGAGCCCCTATGGCACGCACCATTTCCATGATCGCAGCCCTGGCGCTCGGCATTCAACTGGGCGCCCAGGGGCCGCCTCCGGCAGGGAAGCCTGCCGCGCCGGCCCCGCCCTCGGTGGCCACGCCTGAGCAATCGGCCCAGGGGGCCGTCAGCACCCAGGACCTCACGGCCATGGTCGCCACCCCCTACCGGCCCACCCTGGTCCGGGACCCCTTCGCCACGCCCACCGACGCCGAACAGGGCAACAAAGGCGACCTGGTGGACGATATCGCGGTCAAGGGCCGGGTGGTGTCCGCCGGCCAGGCGAAGGCGGTGGTCTCCGACGCCCGGGGCAATATCCGCATGCTGCCCATCGGCTTCAAGTTCCGGGACGGCGAGCTGGTGGCCATCGACGACAAGACTGTAACGTTCCACCAGTGGGATGCCAGCGGAACCAACACGAAGGTCTTCAGGACCGTCGTCAAAATTTACAAGCGAGAGGAGGCTAAACGATGAATGCTCGCCTGAGTTCCTTGCTGGTGGCGGGGGGCGTCGTTCTGGTGGGGATCCAGTCCGGGTCGCTCCACTCGGCTGCCCTTGATTCGGTGACTGCTGCATCCGCCACCCTCCAGGGGGGCGCGTTCCGGCCGGTTTCCGGAGGCGGTGACCTGCTCCAGTTGTCCATTCCCGGCTACCAGGGCGTGCCCAGGGTGCAGGTGCTGCCGAACCCCTCCAGGGTGGTGGTGGACCTGCCCGGCGTCAACCGCGGGGCCGCGCTCTCGAAGAAGGCCATTCAGGACCTGACCAGCTCCAGCGTCCTCCGCTGGCGGGTGGCGCAGTTCTCGGTCAGCCCGGAAGTGACCCGGGTGGTGCTGGAGGTCACACCCGGCACCCAGGTGGAAGTGAGCCATGACGCCTCCGGCGTCGGCATCCTGCTGGCGCCCGGGACCGGCGCGGTCCAGGCCAGGCTGGGCGAGGCACCCTCGCAGGCGGCCCCGGCCGCGGCGGAAGTCGCCGTCCGCGAGACCGAGCCAGTGTCCGCCGGTCTCGCGCCCGTCGCGGCAGTCCAGCCTGAGCCCGATGCCCTGGCCGCCCTCTCCGCTGCGGTCCCCGCGCCCGAAGTGCCCGCGCCGCAGCCTGTGGCCGTCGCCGTGGCCGTCCCTGCGCCCGTCGCCGTGGCCGTCCCTGCGCCCGTAGCTGTGGCCGTCCCTGCGCCCGTCGCCGTGGCCGCTCCGGCGCCCGCCGCAGCGCCGGCTCCGCAGCCCGTTGCCGTCCCGGCGGTCGCGCCCAGCCTCGCGCCCCTGGTTCCCCTGCCTTCGCTCAACGCCTCGTTCCAGACCCTGCCGTCCCTGACGGTCAAGGCCCTCACCCCGGCCAAGGCGGCCGCGGCCCAGGACCAGCCCATGGTTCCCCTGGCCGGCCGCGGCAATGCCGCGCACGGCGGAAGAACGCTGGGCGACACGGGCGAGCGCTACACTGGCAGCCGCATGACCATCGACGTGGTGGGCACCGACCTCACCAGTTTCCTGCGCATCATCGCCGACACCGCCCACCTGAACCTGATCGTCGATTCCGACGTCCAGGGGATCTACACCTTCAAGTTCACCGACACCCCCTGGGACCAGGTGCTGGATGTGATCCTCAAGCATGCCGGGCTCGGCAAGGAAGTCAGCAACGGCATCATCCGGGTGGCCAAGATCGAGAAGCTGCAGAAGGAGGAGGAGGACCGCAAGCGTCTGGAAGATGCCAAGGCGCTGTCCGGCGAGACCCAGAGCATCACCCGTCCGCTGTCCTTCGCCAAGGCCGGCGAGGCCAAGAACATCCTGGACAAGATCCTCACCAAGCGCGGCAGCCTGATCATCGACGAACGCACCAACACGCTCATCATCACCGACCTGCCGCGCAACCTGCCCCTGATCGACGACCTGATCGCCCAGCTGGACGTTCAGATCCAGCAGGTTCAGATCGAGGCCCGGGTGGTGGAAGCCACCAAGAACTGGGAGCAGGCGTTCGGCGTCCAGTGGCCCACCAGCAACACCGGTTCGGCCGCCATCACCACCCCCAGCGGCGGCGCCGCGGCCTGGGGCGCCACCAACAGCCCGTCCTGGAACAGCGTCAACAGCCGGCCCACGGGTTCCACCGCCGTCGTGGGCGCCTTCTCGCCCGGGCAGGTGGGCGTCACCGACATCCCCAGTCCCGCCGGCCAGTTCTGGGTCTCCTTCCTCAGCAACCGGATGAGCGTCAACGTCATCCTCCAGGCCCTGGAAACCCAGGGGGTGGTCAAGGTGATCTCCTCGCCCAAGGTGGTGACGCAGAACAACAAGAAGGCCAAGGTCCTTTCCGGCCAGAAGATCCCGTATCCCACCACCCAGTCCGGCAGCAATTCGGGCGCCATCACCGTCGCCTTCGCCGATGCCAACCTGTCGCTTGAAGTCACGCCCCAGATCACCAACGACGGCACCATCCTCATGGACGTCAACGTGGAGAAGGACGACGTCAATTTCGCCCAGCAGGTCCAGGGCACTCCCACCATCACCACCAAGAACATCACCACCCAGGTGCTGGTGAAGGACGGCGGGACCGCCATCATGGGCGGCGTCTACAAGAACACCAACAGCACCTCCACCACCGGGGTGCCCTGGCTCTCCCACATTCCGCTCATCGGCTGGCTGTTCCGCAACAAGATCGACTCGGACGCCAACGACGAACTGCTGCTCTTCATCACCCCGCACGTCCTGAAGAACTAGGACCGTGCCCACGATGTTGCCGGTCCGGCGCGCTCAGGCGCGACGGGCCGGCAACGGTCGTTCGGGACGCAGCCTACCTGGCGGGGATCGGCAGGGTCCGCACCAGGCGCTTGCAGGTGTTGCAGAGGATGGTGTAGGTGTCCGGCTGCTCGAAGTGGTAGACGAAGCCGGGGCCTTCCATGGGCGACTGGTCGGCCTTTTCCAGATGGCCGAAGTGGTACTCGGCGATGCGGACGCTCTGGGGGGCGGTGAGGTCCGCGCCGCAGTTGGGACACGAGATGGCTGCCATGCTTGCTCCTGGAGGGTTGGAAGGAAGGCTACTTGAGGAAGAAGTACCAGACGCCGTACAGCAGGAGGCCCATGAACAGCAGGCCGGCCGCGAGCCGCAGGATCACCACTCCGATTCTATAGGCAAGCCAGAGCAGAAGCACCACCGCCGCCGCAGCCACGAACGTCTGGAACGGGGTCATGGGTGTGCTGGTGATCCGGGTCACCTGGATCTGCTGGTGCGCGGCCGTCTGCATTTTCATGCTCGATCTTCAATCATTTCTGCTCCGTACGATCCCCTCTAGGGATCTCGTTGACACGGCTGGAGATGCCGGGGGCCCCTCCAGTGTATCCGGGCACCGCCGAAGACAGCGGATGCTGGTACCATGGATTTTCCCCTCATCCGGAATCGACCCCGGGCAGCCCTCCGTTCGAAGCTGGAACCCCCGACCAATGCTCATCGACTACTACGCACTCACCCACCAAGGCAGGGTCCGCCAGAACAACGAGGACGCCTACCTGGTGAGCGCCCTGGACGGCGAAGAGCCCCTGGTGAACGGGCTGCGCCTGCACTCCCCGATCCGCCAGAACGGGATCCTGGCGGCTGTGGCGGACGGCATGGGCGGGGCGGCGTCCGGGGAGATCGCCTCCCGGGAAGGGCTGGCCTCCCTGGCGGTGAACCTGTTCGGCCACTGGGGCCGCTATCCCGCCGCCAAGGCGGTGGAAGCGGACCTGCTCCGGGCCCTGAAGCACGCGGTGGAGGCAGCCTCCGGCGCGGTGGCCCGCTACGCCGACATCGAGCGCGGCTCCCGGGGCATGGGCTCGACCCTCACCGCCGCGGTGGTCTGGAACGGCCACGCCTATCTGGCCCAGGTGGGCGACAGCCGGGCCTACCTGTTCCGCGCCGGCCGGCTGGTCCAGCTCACCGAGGACCAGACCCTGGTGCGGGAACTGATCAACCAGGGCACCCTCACTCCCGAGCAGGCCAAGGTGCACCCGCAGCGGAGCGTGATCACCCAGGCCCTGGGGGCCCCCGATCCGGTGAACGTGATGCTGGGCAAGGCCACCTTGCGCCGCGGCGACCGCCTGCTGCTCTGCTCTGACGGCCTTTCGGGCGAACTGTCCGACGAGCGCCTGCGCCAGATCCTGGCCCTGGAACGCCCGGCCCAGCCTACCCTGGAGCTGATGCTGGAAGAGGCCCTGGCCCAGGGCGGCCGGGACAACATCACCGCGCTGCTGCTGGAACTGGGCGATCCCGCCTTCCCGCTGGCGCTGCCGGACGAACTGATCCGGGTGGTGCAGCCGGTTGTGCCGGCGCCCGTTCCCGTTCCGCCTGACCTGCTGGGCCGGCTTGGCCGCATTCTGGGGAGAAATTCATGAGTCTTCTGCAAGGCACGCTCTCGCTCAGGCGCTTCCTGGTGCTGGGCCCGGTCCCCACCGAGGCCGATCTCCAGGAAGGGCTGCGCCAGGACGCCTTCCGGCCGTTCGAGGACGGCCTCGAGGAGGAGCGCCTGGGCTGGTGCGACTGGCGCAACCTGCTCATCACGCCGCCCGACCAGGACTGGGTGGGCCAGGACCGGTTCGCCATCTTCGGCCTGCGCATCGACAGCCGCAAGGTGCCGGGGGCCCTGCTCAAGGCCCAGGTCGAACTGAGGCTGCAGAGCCTGCAGAAGGACAAGGATCTGGCCTTCGTCGGCAAGGAGGCGCGGATCTCCCTGGCTGACGAGGTGAAGGCTGAACTGCTGCTCAAGGTGCTGCCCACCCCGAAGATCTCGGAGGTGGCCTGGGACCTCAAGGGCGGCATGCTCTGGACCACCGCCTCCTCCACCAAGGTCCAGTCCGCCCTCATCGGCCTGTTCATCAAGTCCTTCGGCTGCGAGCTGCAGCCGCTGGCGCCGCTGCTCCTGGCCGGGCGGCTGCTGCCCAGCGTGCCGGTGGAATCGCTGATGGGCCTGGATCCCTTCGACCTGACTCTGGAGACCGCATGAAGCCGATGGAACTGGTGGAACAGGGGCGCTTTCTCGGCGAGGAGTTCCTGCTCTGGCTGTGGATGCGGGGGCTCGCGGAAGGCGGCACCAGCGGCCTGGAAGGGGACCAGTCGGCCTGCTTCCTGGATGATTCGGTGCAGCTGGTCACCGAGCGGGGCGACGTCAAGGAACTGAGCCTGCGCAAGGGCAATCCGGCGGAGAGCCGGGAGGCCTTCGAGGCGCTGTCCCGGGGCATGCGCCCGGCCAAGGCCAAGGTCCGGCTGCTGTCCGGCGACATGGAGTGGACCTTCACCCTGGGCGCCGCGGGGCTGGAGATCAGCACCCTGAAGCTGCCGCCCACCCAGTCCAAGGACAACCAGGGCCGGGTGGCCGACCGGCTGTTCCTCCTGGAGGAGGGCATGACCCACCTGGAGCGGCGCTTCGAGGCCTTCCTGACCGCCCGCACCCAGGAGCCGGACGAGCTCCAGGAGAGCCTGCGGGCCTGGCTCCGCCAGGGGCTCGAGGGCCTGGTCGGCGCAGCCGCCGGGGCCGACGAGCTGCCGTGGCAGGGGTGAACCCCGCCGCGATCCTGCTCCTGGCCGGGGGCGTCGCCCTCGCCGGCAGCGCCGGCAGCAAGCCCCTCTCCGGCGCCGCCGGGGAAGCTGCGGCCGCCGCCAGCGCCGATCCGGGGCCCGGCTCGGCCGAGGTCGCCGCGCCGCTGCCCGGCGGCGGCCTGGCCCGGATCAGCCTGGTGTTCCGGCAGGGGGTGCGGGTCTCCACCGCCGGCCTGCCGCCGGGCTTCCTGGCTGCGGCCCCGGCCGGGGACTGGGCGGCCTTCGGGGAGCTCAGCCCGGACGGCAAGCGCTGGGCCCTGGGCTCCCTGTTCCCCCGCGATGTCTGGGGCCAGGAGGAAGTGCTGCACCGGGTCCGCTGGCCCCAGCTGGAGTCGGTCTGGCTCATGGCCTCCCTGTTCATGGGCCATGGCCAGCGCTACGACCAGCTCCAGGCGGCCAACCCGGGCAGCGCCGAGAAGCTCAAGGCCGGGGACCGCTGGCTCATTCCCAGGGCCCTGCTGTCCGAGGACCTGGGCGGGAGCGCGGGGGGCGCCGTGGTCCGGGTCCAGCCCGAGGACAGCCTCGACGACGAGGCCCGGGTGGCGGCGTTCCGGGCCATGCTTTCCTACGAGGAGGACGCCGAGGGCAAATACGCCGGCTACCACCTGCGCAAGGGCGAGGCGCTCTACTCCAGCGTGGTGATGCGCTACACCGACCAGGTGGACCCCCAGGGGGTGAACGACCTGGCCCTGGAGATCGCCCGCCGCAGCGGGATCGACGATGTGCGCGGGATCCAGCCGGGCCAGCTGGCGAAGATCCCGCTGGAGGCCCTGGCCAGCCCGTTCCAGCCCGAGGGCACCGTTGCCCTGGCCGAGGAGCGGGAAGTGCGGGCCGAGGTGCGGCGGATCCCGCGGGTCTCGGCCGGGGCCCGGCTGCGCGGCGTGCGCATCGTGCTGGACGCCGGCCACGGCGGCATCGACCAGGGCGCCCGGGCCAACGGGGTCTGGGAATCGGACTACGTCTACGACATCACCATGCGGGTGCGCCGGCTGCTGGAGCAGGATACCGACGCCAGCGTCTCCTGCACCATCCTGTATCCCGGCCTGGGCTTCAGCACCCGGAGCCGGATCCCCGCGCCCACCGGCCGGGCCGAGATCCTCACCACCCCGCCGTTCGCCAACGACGGCGAGAACCCCAACGCGGTGAGCGTGCATCTGCGCTGGGTGCTGGCCAACCACCTGTTCGCCGGGTTCGAGCGCGCCGGCGATCCGCGCAAGACCTTGTTCGTGAGCTTCCACGCCGACAGCCTGCACCCCTCGGCCCGGGGCACCATGGTCTACGTGCCCGGCGCCGTGGGCGTGCCCGCGGCCTTCGCCCTGCCGCCCTCGCGCAGCGTGCCGGTGAAGGAGCTGGCCCTGGGCTCGAAGGTCAGCTTCTCGGCCCTGGAGCGGCTGCAGGGCGAGGCCCGCAGCCGGGTGTTCGCCGAGAGCATGCTCAAGGCGCTGCAGGACGCCGGCATCCCCACCCACGAGAACCGGCCCATCCGCAACGTGGTGCTGCGCGCCGGCAAGAGCTTCATCCCCGCGGTGATCCGCTACAGCACGGCGGCCACCAAGGTGCTCATGGAAGTGCTGAACCTCACCAATCCCGACGACGCCGCCAACCTGAAGGACCCCGCCTTCCGGGAGCGCTACGCCCAGGCCATGGTGAAGGGCATCCAGGCCTACTACCGCAAGTGAGGGAGGCGCCCATGCTCGTCTACGCCCGCATCAACCTGGCCGGCTGGGTGCACCTGTGGCCCAGCCGGGAGGCCTTCGAGGCCGGCGAGGCCTCCGCCCACTTCTTCAACAGCCGGATCGACCCGCGCTGGCTCGAACTGGACCTGGCCCCGGACCAGCGGGCCCGGCTGGTGGCGGGGGAGCTGGTGGAGCTGGAGGATCCGGGCTACCTGGAGGACTGAGGCGTCAGATCAGCGGACTGACGCGGACGGCCGAGGTCAGCCGCCAGCTGTCGTCCAGCTTGTGCCAGATGACGAACTCCCACACCGAGTCCTCCTCCCCGGCGGCGAGGACCCGGCACACCAGCTTGATGTTGGTGCCGGCCACCACCTGGGTGTAGGCCTCCTGGACCTCCACGATGCGCAGCCGGGCGTCGGAGAAGTAGCGCTGGACCATCTTCCGGGCCTGGTCCGCCACCGGTCCCTTGCCGTCCACCTGGGCATAGCCGCCCGCGACCGGCTGGGCCTGGCCGCACTGGAGCGAGAGCGCGGCGAGGATGGGGAAGCAGAGACTGGCGAACCGCATCATGAAGGTCTCCCTTTCGCGAAAGGACCTGCCGCTAGTCTGCCGGAGGCTGGTCGTCCCGGGACACGATTTCCACCGCGTGGTCCCTCGGCACCGCCCGCGCGGTGGAGCGGCCGTAGTAGGGGTCCGGCACCGGCCGCTGGTAGGAATTGTAGGCCACCCTGCCGCTCCGGTAGACCAGGATCATGGTGAAGCCGTAGAACGGCTCGTGCGCTTCGCCCGGGTTCCAGGTCGCCATGGGGTCGTTCCCGGGCGCCCAGGTCTTCGCCACCGTCTTCCCGTCCGGGGTCTTCACCTTCTCGGTCTTCTCCAGTTCGGTCCCGCCGTTGCCGACGACGATCATCATGGGCCGCTCGTGGGAGCTCTGGCGTCCCTTGAGGTCGCCGGCCTCGGGCACCAGGCTCTCGGCGGCCCACAGGTGGGCGTGGGAGCAGAGCAGCGCCCGGACCTTGCTGTTGCCAAGCATGAGCCGGCGCAGCGGTTCGGCCACCAGGTCGTGAAGCTTGTCGTAGGGGCCCGCGGCCTTGAAGCTGGCCGGCGGACGGACCGGCTTGTGGCTGAGCAGGAAGATGTGCCGGATGGCCGGGTTCGCCTGGGCGGCATGGATATCCTTGGTCACCCAATCCAGCGGCAGCAGGCCCAGCTCCTCGAAGCCTTCGGGGCCACGCTCGCTGGTGACGGTGTCGGTGTTGAGGATGATGAAATGCACCTTCGAACCATCCGGCAGCGGCTCATCGAAGGAATAGGTCATCTCGCGCTGGTCATCCTCGAGCTTGATCCCGCGCAGCGCCTCCTCCCCGCTGGGACCGTTGCCGGCCAGCCTGGTGGGAAACTTGTTGTCCTTCTTGTGCATCCATTCCACCCAGGCCGCGCTGTCAGCCTTCCACGCGCCCGAGGAGTTGACCCATTTTGGTTTGTCGCCCTCTTTGCCCACATCTTTGAACTCTTTGAAGGTGGTCTCATGGTTGCCGGGCAGCGGGATGATCTCGAACTTCCGGTCCGCCGCTTCCATTTTGAGCACCTTGCTGAAGTCGCCAAGCTGCACCCTCAGGGTCGTGCCGTCATCCTTCTTGAAACCGCTGACCAGGTCTCCCAGGAAGAAGAAATACCTGGGCTGCGCCGCGCCGAGGGCGGCCAGGTCGCGCAGGGTCAGACGGAGCTGGACCGCGTTGAAGAAGAAGGGGTAGTTTCCCGTGGCGTAGGTTCTGTCGGTGTAATGGCAGGCCTTCAGCAGGTCCCAGGTGTAGTCGCCCTTGGGCGCGATGGCGCTGGCCGGCAGGGCCTTCTGGACACCGGGGATCTCGGTGGGGTCGATCCGGGAGTCGCCGGCGATGGCGAAGCTGAGCACCACCGGGTCCAGGCCCTGGTTCCCGAGTCCGCCCCTCCCGCCCCGGGGCCCCCCGGCCAGCGCCAGGGTGCCCGCCAGGGCGAGGGAGGCCAGCCGGGCTCCCAGGGAGACGCCAACATTGATTCTGGCCATAGCATGCCTCCGGGCCGCGGGGGGCCAAGGGATCCGTTCCGCTGTGTGCTGGAATCAACTATGAGTTATTAATCAAGCATGTCAAGGCGTGAAACCTCAACTGGCCCATTTTCAATCGAACCAGGACAGCATCTGGGTACTGGCTAGTTTGCCAGCCGGTTTTCCAGCGCCTCTCGCTCGGCCTTGAACCCGGGGTCATCCCCCGCCTGTTTGAACGTCCGGAGGGTCTCCAGCGCCGGCGCCTTCTGGCCCAGGCGGGCCTGGCAGGTGGCGCGCATGAGCGCCACCCAGGCCTTGTCACCGGCCCCGGGCTCGTCCGGATACAGCGCCAGCGCCGCCCGCCAGTCCCCGGCCCCGGCCCGCAGATCCGCCGCCAGCACCGCCAGGGGCTCCCGGTCGGCGCCCTGCTCCGGGGCCCGGGCCAGCCAGGCCTCCGCCTCCTTGCGCCGGGCCGCCGGGGCCTCCCCGGCCGCCGGCGGGCGGTCCAGGTAGGCCACCACCGCCAGGATCCGCTCCCGGCCGGGCCGGGCCCTGGCCAGGGCGGCCCGGGCCCCGTCCCAGTCGCGCAGGGCCAGGCAGGCCTGGGCCCGCATCAGGCTCTCGCCGGGGCTCTCGCCCTTGGCCGGCAGCAGGCCCAGCGCGCCCTGGGGGTTGGCCGCCGGGGCGGTCCCGGCCTGGGCGGCCTTGAGCAGGGGGGCCTTTTCCGGCCCGGGCGCCAGGCGCACGATGGCCTGGGTGGCTTCGGGCAGGCCGGCCAGGGCCAGCCGCCCGGCCAGGCCCAGGCGCAGGGCCGGGGTGAGGCTGCGGATGCCCTCGGCGTCCAAGTACGGCAGCAGCGGGGCCGCCTGGTGCCGGTCCAGGAGGTCCTGGGTCCAGTCGCGCAGGGCCTGGGCGCGCAGCTGGCTGACCATGAGCGCCTCCGGGGCCGGCGGGTGGAACGGCCAGACCTGGTCGGCGGCGTCGATGGCGTCCTGCCAGCGGTGCTCGTTGAGGGCGATGCGCAGCTTGACCAGGACCGCCTGGCGCCCCTGGCCCTCCTTGAGGCTGGCCTTCTGCAGCTGGGCCAGCAGCGACCTGGGGGTGGGGAAGGCCTCGGCCTCCTTGGGCCGGAGTTTGCCGTCGGTGAGCAGGGTGGCCAGGGCCAGCCGGGCCTCGTCGGCTTCGGGCGAGGCCGGCGCGGCCTGGATCAGGTTCTGGAAGCCCAGGGCGGCGCCCTCGGCGTCGCCGGTGCCGCCCAGCAGCTTGGCCCAGTCCAGGCCCATGCGCTGGCGCAGCTGCCCCTCGGGGAACAGCCGGCGGTAGTCCTTGAGGGTGGCTTCGGCCTCCGGCTTGCGCTGGGCGGCGCAGAGGGCCTCCATGATGCCCACCAGGCCGTGTTCGCTGGGCCTGGCGGTGCCCAGCGGCTTCAGGGCGTCCACGATCTCGCCGCCCTCCCGGGCCCGGTCCTGCTCGGCCAGGCACCAGAGCAGCTGCTCCTGGGCCCGGCGCTGGGTCTCCACCGGGATGTCGGCCGCCAGGGCCTTGTGCAGGCGCAGTTCGGCCTCCTGGTAGCGCTTGTGCGCCAGGGCGGCCTCGGCCATGACCGGCTGGCCTTCCGCCAGATAGGTGGATTGGGGCCAGCCCTGCTCCAGCTTGTGGAAGGTCACCGCGGCCTGGGGCGAACGGCCCAGGCGGTCCTCCAGCAGGCCCTGGACGAACAGGCAGAGCTCCCGCTCCCGGGCCAGGCTCGATTTGAAGTGATGGTTCTCCAGGGTCTTGAGCACCTCGGCCTGGGTCGCCGGATCGTCGGCGGCCATGGCGCTCTTGGCCAGGGCCTCGGCCTGGGCGTCGGTGAGCCGGGCCGCCGGAGCCGGCGCAACGCGGGCCGCCGGCGCGGCCGGGGCCTGGCCAGCCGGCGCGGCCGGGGCCAGGAGCAGGAGCGGGAGCAGCGCCAGCCTCAGGTGAGCCATTTGGACAGGAGCGCTTTCTTGGCGGCCTCGAATTCCTCGTTGGAAAGCTGGCCCCGGGTGTGCAGGGCGGCGAGGTTGTGCAGCTCCTGGAGATCGCTCCGGCCCGAGGGTTCCGGCGTCATGACCTGGGCCATCATCTCCATCCGCCCCTGGATGGCCTCCATGGACTCCACCCTGCGCCGCAGGTCCAGGACCTCCCCCTTCAGGGCGTCCCGTTCCGCGATGAGCTGGATCCGTTCCACGATGCGCCGCAGGGTCTGGCGGAACGCCTCCATCTGCAAGGGCTTGTTCACCAGGCCGTAGGCGCCCTGGTCCATGGCCTCGGTGGCTTCGCGGATGGTCCCGTAGCCGGTCAGGACCAGCACCGTGCAGCTGGGGTTCAGCTTCAGGGCGCTCTTGAGCACGTCCATCCCGGACCTGCCCGGCATGACCAGGTCCGTGAGCACCAGTTCGAACGGCGGCGAGCTCCGCCCGAGCAGCGCCTCCGCCTCCTCCGCCGACCCCGCGCAGGTCACCCGGAACCCCTCGCTGTCCAGCACCCCCTGCAGGGTCTCCAGCAGCAGAGGATCATCGTCCACCAGGAGGAGGCGCTGCGGCGGGCGATGGGAAGGGATGATGGGCGGAGTCAATGGATCATTCACCTAGCTAATCTTTCGGCCACAACCCGCCTTTCGCCAACTTCTTTTTTGCCTACCGGTGGATTGGCGCGGGTCCCTGTATTTCATTCGCCACCGTGTCGGCTCGCCTTCGCTAGCCTCTCCGGTGGCGTAATGGATGTCGTTCAAGGTTGCGTGGTTCATTGCCAGGGGTTCCCCCGACTGCTTCCGCATCATGCCCCCCGTACTGGGACACGCGCATGCATTTCCATCCGCAACGCTGCGGGAGAGGCGAGCGTACGCGAGCCGACACCGCAGCGGATGCCCAACAGGGACCCGGATCATGCGGCACCCTTGAGGTGGAACACGTAGGCGAGGACCTGGGCGACAGCCTGGTACAGTTCTGCGGGGATCGGGCGGTCGAGGTCGACGTTGTGGTAGATGGCCCGGGCCAGGGGCGGGTTCTCGACGATGACCACGCCGCTGTTGGTGGCCCGCTCCCGGATCTTCAGGGCCAGGTGGTCCAGGCCCTTGGCCACCAGGATCGGGGCCGCGGAGCCCGGGTCGTAGCGCAGCGCCACGGCGAAGTGGGTGGGGTTGGTGATGACCACGGAGGCCTTGGGCACCTGGGTCAGGATCCGGCGCATGGCGCTGGCCATGAGCAGGCTCCGCTGGCGCCCCTTGATCTCCGGGTTGCCGTCGGCGTCCCGGGCCTCGTCCTTGATCTCCTGCTTGGTCATGCGCAGGCTCTTCTCGAAGGCCTGGCGCTGGTAGAGGAAGTCGGCCCCGGCCAGGGCGAGCATGATCAGCATGATGTTGCGGTAGAGGATGAACAGCGTCTCCTCCATGTAGCCCATGGCCTGGTTCATGGAGAGGTGCATGGTCTCCAGGATCATCGGCATCCGCGGCCCGATCACCGAATAGGCCATCCAGGCGATGATGGCGAACTTGGCCAGGCTCTTGAGCACGTCGACCATCGACTTGGCCGAGATGATGCGCTTGAACCCGCTGGCCGGGTTGAGCTTGCTGAACTTGGGCGTGAGCGGCTTGAAGCTGATGTGGAAGCCGTGCTGGACCAGCTGGTTGGAAATGGCAAGGAGCCAGATGGCGGCCAGGAAGGGCAGGAGGATCCGGCCCAGGATGTAGAGGATGTCCACCGCCAGCGACTGCAGGTTGCCGGGGCTGATGTAGCCGATCTCCCCGGTCTTGCGCAGGAAATAGGCCATGGCGCGGCCCAGCAGCGCCACGGTGCCGCCGCCCAGGGCCACGAACATGAACAGGGCGCCCCAGAGCATGATCGTGGAGTCCAGGTCCGGGACCTTGAGGATGCTGCCCTCGTCCCGGGCCTTGTTCCTTCGCTTGGGTGTCGCTTTCTCGGTTTTCGAGGGATCGGCCATGGCTCAGCTCAGCAGGCGCAGCGCGGTGCGGGGGATGTCCGCCAGCAGCGGTCCGAGCCAGCCCGGGAATTCCCGCAGGACGATGGCCAGGACGGCCAGGCCCACGGCGATCTTCACCGGGAACATCAGCTGCATGAGCTGGAGCTGGGGCATGAACTTGCCGGAGATGCCGGCCATCACGTCGATCAGGAACAGGGTGAGCATGACCGGGAAGGCCAGCTGGAAGCCCCGGACCATGATCAGCCCCATCTGGCCCACCAGCAGCAGCGGCTTGAGCGGCAGGCCCTGGCCGACCGGCAGGATCCGGTAGCTCTCCACCAGGGCCAGGATCATCTGGTGGTGCAGCCCGGACACCAGGATGAAGAGCATGGTCACCTGGGTCAGCAGGGCGCCGGAAATGGAGGCGGGGTGGGCGCTCACCGGGTCCAGGAACTGGACGAAGGCGAAGCCCATCTGGGTGTCCATGAGCTGGCCGGCGAAAGCCACCGTGTCGATGATCCAGGCCACCGCCAGCCCCAGCAGCGCCCCCGCCGCCAGTTCGGTGGCCATGACCGCCAGCAGCTGGTACATGCCCTCGGGCAGCGCCCTGGGCGCCGGCACCACCGGCGCGAGCACCATGGCCAGGAGCAGGACCAGGGCGGCCCGGATCACCAGGGGCACCCGGCTCTGGCCGAACCCGGGCATGGAGGCCAGGAGTCCGGTCATGCGCACCATGGTCAGCATCCAGGTCAGCACCTTGACCTGGGTGAAGGCCCACAGGGCGGGGTTGAGCAGCGGCGACTGCATCAGTTCAGCTGGGTGACGACCAGGTTGAAGTCGGTGAACATGTGCGCCGTGAAGGCGATCATGACCCGCATCATCCAGGGGAAGCTGAGCACGATCACCAGCATCACCGCCGCCACCTTGGGCACGAAGGCCACGGTCTGGTCCTGCAGGCTGGTCACCACCTGGAAGATGGAGACGGACAGGCCCACCACCATGGAGACGATGAGCGCGGGCGCGGCCACGTACAGGGCGGTTCGCAGCGCCTCCCGGGCCAGGTTGACGATGATCAGGTCGTTCATCGGGAACTCCTCAGGAATAGCCGCGCACCAGGGAGCCGACGATCAGGTACCAGCCGTCCACCAGCACGAACAGCAGGATCTTGAACGGCAGCGAGATGACCACCGGCGGCAGCATCATCATCCCCATGCTCAGCAGGGTGGAGGCCACCACCATGTCGACGATGAGGAAGGGCAGGAAGATCATGAAGCCGATCTCGAACGCGGTCTTGAGCTCGGAGATCAGGAAGGCCGGCAGCAGCACCTCCAGCGGCACGTCGGCCTTGGTCTGGGGCGCCGGGGCCTTGGCGATCTGCAGGAACAGCGAGATGTCCCGCTTGCGGGTGTGCTTGAGCATGAACACCTTGAGCGGGGCGGCGGTCTTGGTCAGCGCCTGGTCCACCGTGAGCTCGTTGCGGTTCAGCGGCTGCAGCACGGTGCTGTTGATCTCCCGGCCCACCGGGGCCATCACGAAGAAGCTCAGCACCAGGGCCAGGCTGATCAGCACCTGGTTGGAAGGGGTCTGGGCCGTGCCCATGCCCTGGCGGACGAAGCCCAGGACGATGAT
>Ga0316217_10001121_pt1 | contig 36045 bp, 17 predicted proteins | sample 1anoAmetaG_FD_203633 | JGI IMG/M metagenome (GOLD analysis project Ga0316217, IMG submission 203633) | Freshwater microbial communities from Trout Bog Lake, Wisconsin, USA - 1anoA | ecosystem: Environmental > Aquatic > Freshwater > Lake > Hypolimnion/Profundal zone | place: USA: Wisconsin...
CCCAACCCCTATGGCTAATTATCAAAAAATGATATATTTGCGATAAGTGATTGATCCAGTTATCGGATGCAGTTGAAATAATAGATCTGCTGCTCATAAACGCATTTCATCTTGTATTACCCATCACATCGAATTTAGCACCGACAAAGTTATCGCACATAACGTAACTTTTAGCTTGTCCATTAGCATTACCTGATTGGCAGGCTACAAATATAGGGTGGCTAGCTATGAATATAGACTTGGCAAGCTAGATCTATAGAGTTGGAAATGCTGGCCGGATGGCATTTGAACAGGTATGATAATAGCTAAAACCGACCATCACTCTTTCTCGATCTGCTCGCGCATCTTGTTCTTGTCTACGATTTCCTTGAAGTCCCTGAGGCGTTTGGCAGTGTAGTCAAACACATCTTGCTCCTTGATGCCCTTGCCCACGATCTCGTTGAAGATGATTTGGAAGCCTATGGAGATGCCGCTGCGCTCGAGGTAGGAGTAGAAGTCTTTCCTGACCTTCTAGATCTTGGGGTTTTTCTTACTGACGCTGGCGCTTCTTTGCTCCACATTCGACTCCTACATTATCTGGCTGAAGTTACTTAAATTAAAATTATTAATACCCACCAAATCCACTCAACTACACTCCTCCCCCAATCCTCCAGCCATTAATTCAGCAGTCCGCCACTGATTATTTAACCCTCATGCTATCCCATATTATCTGCTCTCCATATTATTCATATTTTTTCAATTTCCTTCAATTTCAATAGTTAATTCATCATGAATAAAATCATCTCCAAATCCAGGTACCTCTTCTCACTCTTCGCCAGGGACACGTAATTGCTTACTAACCCAGCAACGAAGCCCTCATCAGAGCTTCCATCCACTCCCCCATCAGCACCGAGAGCAAGACCGTCGCACCCCAGTTGCCCCAATACACTGCCACCAAACTCAGCAACGGCGTCACTGTTTTGACGGAATCAGTGAGCGTACCCTCTAACGTCCACATTGGCATCTTGGTGGACGTGGGTAGCAGAGATGAGACTGCGGAGACCAGCGGAGCTCTGCTGTCACTTAAAAACACATACCTCAAAACCGCAATAAACACAAGTGAGACAGTGAACTACGGCATCACGCAGATGGCTGGAGGCGAGTTCGAGATGGAGTACAACCGTGAAAACAGCTACTACCACGCCTACTGCCTGGCCCATGATGTTGTGGACGTGTTCTCGATGGTCGCAGACAGTGCCTTCTAGCCTAAGAACTTCGTGTCCACAAGTGTGGGCATGTACAAGAACGCCAACACCCACAAGTTGGAAACTTTCCTGGGCGGCAACTAGGTCTTCCAAGATAACATCCACCAGGCAGCCTACGGAAAAAATACTCTGGGCAACCCCATCCAAGGTCTCAGGAGCAACGTCAACTACCTCACTGCCAGCATCATCCAAAAGTTCCAAGCCTCCACACTAAACCCCAAAAGGATCGTTATATCTGCAGCTGGAGTCTAGAACCATGATGAGTTTGTCGATCTGGTAAACGAGAAATTCAATACCACAATCCTAAGCAACTCTAACTTCGAAAGAACTCCTGCCAAATACCTCGGCGGATAGGTCAGAAACCTCACCGAAGCCAATAATGTCCACGTCGTTGTGGCCTTCGAAGGCGCCACCCACAAAAACGTAGTCCCTCTCTTGATTGCTGAAGAAATACTGGGCAACGGCAGAAAATCAGGCAGGCTCCAGAAAAACATTCTCAACAAACATGTGTTCATTGACAGCGCCCAAGCTCTCAATACCAGTTACACTGAGACTGGACTCTTCGGCATCAAGGTTTCTGGATCTTCATCACACGTAACACTATTGTAAGTCAGGCTAAAGATATATTGAATGTTGCTGCAAAGGAGCTTTCGGGGTTGAGAAACATCTCAGAGGCTGATCTTCAACTTGCCAAGCAATCCCTCAAAGGAAAGATCAATCGGGCCAATCTCAGCACTGCTAAAAGACTTGAAGAAAGAACCAAATCTCTTTACTACATTGGGCAAACTAATGAGCATTTGACTAGTCAGATAGACACCATCACTTTGGCTCAAGTTCAGTAGGCAGTCTCCAACAGCCTCAAAACTCCCCTCACCCTGGTGAGCAAAGGCGGAGAAGTAACCTCCCTCCCCAGCTACGACAACGTCAGCAAACTCTTTATTTGATCATATAAAGAAATGTGATAATCCCAAGTTAAGAAGTTATGATTATTTATGAGCCATCAAAGACCGATTTCTGAAAGGCTAGGTCTTTCCCTGCTGTAGGCATTCTCAGCAAAGTGCTAGGGATTGATGCGTTTGAGCAGACCGAAGTATTTGTTAATCTTGACGCATTCTTCGAAATAGTGAGCCATCTGTTTGCATTCGGGAACTTAGTTTGATCCCAACAATCCATAGTTGTTCAAGCATTGGACGAAGGTCCTTTCGTAGGGCAGGCAGGGCAGCTTTTGGTTGGCCTGATTTTCGGCATAGTTACCCTGTATTAGTGGAATTCGAAGGGAACTTCTTTGCATCTTTTCAGATGGTTTTCGGGGAGATCGCGGAGGTGGAGAGCATTACGTGGGTAGTAAGCTGATTCAAGATAGTGTTACCTTCTTGTCTCCATTCTTCATGAAAGAGCGACATCTCAATGTAGATGATTTAATATAAACCAACTAAAAATTTCAATCTGGTGAATCATAGTACCCTATTTTATTCGCCTATTTCTTTCCATATTTCAATATTGTTGTCGTTCAGAATCTAGCTAGAGTGATTTCTTAGTTTTTGTGATTCTCTCAGCATTTATCCTATACTTCTTGATTTTGTATAATCAAATGCTTCAGAATCAAGGAGAATACACTTATTTATTCAAAGTGGTCCTAGTAGGCAACAGCTGCGTCGGCAAATCATCGATTGTTGTACGTTACACCGATGACTAATTCACTGAAGTCTTTCTAGCAACTATTGGGGTCGACTTTCGCTTTAAATCTTTCTCTCTTAATAACAATAAGATCAAACTCCAAATCTGGGATACCGCAGGTCATTAGCGCTTTCGAACAATTACGAGCTCTTACTACCGAGGAGCCCACGCCTTGATGATAGTCTTTGATATAACTGACAAACAGTCCTTCTTAGACGCCACGCAATATTGGTGCGCATAGATCAAAAACTCGTGTCCGCCAAAAACTCAGATTCTTCTAGTCGGCAACAAATGCGATATTGAAATGAATAGAACAGTGAAGTTGGAGGAGATTCAAGCTTTTATCTAGAATCATAAGGAAATTTAGTATATAGAAACAAGTGCAAAAACTTCATAACACATCGAATAGGCTTTCCAAAAAATAGCAGGCATGCTAGTAGAGGCCTATAATCTAACCTTGGCATCAAAAGAGCCAAAAACGAAAAAAACAAAGAAGTCTACACCCAACTAATCAAATGTTATAGTTTAAGATGAAGAACCTACCAAATTGCATAATCCTGAGCCGAGATCTTCATACAGGTATTGTTGTTATACGACATGAAAGTACAATAATGATGTATCTGTAGGATTTATTGCTGGATTATTGTATTTTGAAGGTTTTTGCTGAAATTTTCTTCACAAATTGACTCAAAATTATTAAGAATAAGATATATTAAACAAGCTTGTTAAATGAGGTTTAGGCTTTCATCTAAAGTTTTATGCATTCGAACGCTTGTGTAGACTTTAATGGGATAGTAACTTGAATTGATACCCATCTTTATCTTTGTTCTCTATCCATTATTTCTATAATTTGAGCTTTGAGCTTCCTTTTGTTGAAAATACTCCATCATCATGGAAAACCCTTTCTACGCTCTTTTACGTAGATAGCTACTATTTTTCAATGCCTTTTCTTCTCAGAGACCTTTACCATTGGGTATACTTTTTGGAAATCGTGGAATCAACCTGCTGACACCTTTCTTTCTATTATAATTTAGTCCTATAGAGTTCAATACTTTTGTAGATAGTGGGGAACTTTTATACATTTCTTCTATATGATTTTTCCTTTTGTTGGAGCTGGTTCCATTAGTTTGCCCTCTCCTTGAGTATATTTTTCAATCTGCTCAGACTAAATTCATTCTTAATGCGGGAAGTTTAGAATACTTTTGATTAGGCCTTATCATCCTACTAACTTGTCTAGGAATTTTTACGGTTTTTTTTATAGATTTTGACCAACTCTTTTGGTTTCTCTAGTTTGGGCAGACCTGATAAAACCTCTTCTTTGGTCAGCAAGCAATTTTTTTGATTTTCAGATTACTTCGAAGCAGGCCTCTAAGGATATTCATCGTACCTTCTTGTGCCTAATTTAGTGCCCTTCCTTGTTTTAAGCTCAAGATTCTTGATTTCTTTCATCCCAACGATTTAATAGTGCTTTGAAGATTTGAATCCTTTTTCGGTCATGCGCTGTAATTCAGGGGTTCTAAACATATTTGACATGTGGATATTGAAGTCTAGTTGTTGCGACTTGTGGTATTGTGAAGGTTAGCATGATCGGAACTGGGTAGCGAGGTTGAAGGTCGTGTTCATGACTTTTGTAAAGTAAAATAGAAGAATTATCTAACTTATAGAAGAGAAATATGCTTAAAAATAATATCATTCGATTGGCATATTTTAAAGATTTTTATCCTTTTCTCTTAATATACAATAATCACTACAAGCCACTTTCACTATTTTTTCTCCTCAATAGGCGGTAATTCCGGCTTCTACGAAAGTACTTGAGTAGCTTTCATTGCGAAGACATATGGTAAGCCCCAAAAGACAGCTATTCTTATTTATGAAGAAGGGACTGTCAATAAGAAAGATTCAAACAAAAGTCCTCCAATTCCAAAGCCAATGCCTGCCAAAACATGCCCTAACCAGCATTTCCAGGTAAGATTCAGCGCCTTATCTTTGAGATCGTTCTAAAACAAAGGTTTTTTGCTAAGTAAGCTAAGAATTACAATCCGTATCTAACTATAAGGTGAACGATTGAGTACACTGTCGAAGAAACCAAAAAAGCGACAAGTGCTTCTCCAGTCCATGACTTACTATAGTTAAACTTTGAAAAAATCTTTTGGATTGTGCTCCACCCTAAAAGCATCAAAAACCCAGCTGAAATGATTCCTACGCCAAAATGCAGTAAAGATTCGATCATTCCCTTCAAAGATTTTTTTGAAGAAATCAGAAAGCAAATGAAAGGTGTGAGGAGAGTGACTAATAAGTATGAATCAAAAGAGATATTCCTTGGCAAAGATTTATTAGCAATTTCTATGATTCTGGGAGTCTTAGGTATGTATTAGGCAACTTTGTACGTAACAGTGAGCATCGCAGCGCCAAAATAGCTCAAAAAATAAACCAAAGAACTTAAAGTGAAGCGATGGACTCCCATTATTCCTGTGTTGTATTTATCAGTGATTGCTAGTTGAGAACCAAATCCTACTAATATCCCTGAAATGATTAAACGCAAAGTTGATATTTTTTTGAGGTAAAGATCCTTGTCGAATGGGAAATAGCTGTTGATGTGTTCATGGTAAAGAGTTCGGAGTATTGCAGAAAAAAAGATAAATCCTGAAATTACTATAAGCGAGTTTCTCGAAGATGATGCTGAGTTATTATGATAATTACAAGTTGGGTTTTTAAGGGTGATGGACAATAGTTCTGGAAGGGAGTAAAGTCTACCAAAGAAGAAGTAGAAGATTGAAATGGCTGCACCCAGAAGAAAGCCAGCGTTTATAGCCATGTTAAATTATTCTTGGGGTATTTTGCTAAAAATTTGAGGAAGACTAAGGCTCATATCCTAATTTTATTCAATATAAATTAATTTTTTTAGGCCTTTCTCAATTTCTAACTCAAAAAGTTTCGCTTTTTAGAGAGCAAAAAATCAAAAAAAATACTATTCAAGAGAGTTGGCATTTGAAAAAATTTTTAGTGAATCTCCAAAAAAGTAATTCGAATATCTAGTTTTCTCTCATTTAGTTGATATGTTTTTCTTGAATTAACTGAAATTTGGATAAGTACAGTCAAATATCACAAATTCTCATATTATGACTAGAAATGTCTTTCCCTTCTCCATTAGCCTTAAATTCATCATCACCGAAGGTATTGCTACTTTGACATGACTGATTTAGACTATCTTCTTGAGAAATATTTTGATTTCTTTAAGATTGGCTTAAATCCGCAATCTCTAACTGTTTGATGTATAGACTTTCCACTTTTTTGTAGAATTACTATTTTATCAACTGTTAAATGTTAAGGTTAGAGTTTGTGATATTTGGGTTGTGCTATTGTAGGGCAGATGTTGAGTAATGCTATCTTTGCTAGTGAAGTTCGTTTTATCGTTCCATCAAATCTTAGCTCCATTCCTTCATGAAATTCAAAACTTAGTGGTATCTCCTCTTTGTTGTGCTTTTAACGTCACAAAGCGATGAGTCTCCTCTTTTTGCCATTTTCTCTCTTATTTAGCTACTGGCAAACCGCATTCTTTGGTTATTCAGTTAATTATAATAAGAAACTTAAGTTATTCAAGATTCTGAACTCAAATATAAAAATAATCACGAATTCAGCGATTGAACTTTGATACGAGCAATTTCGATAAAGACAGTCTCTGGCTCTAGGTCATTTTTCCCTTGTTTTTCGATTGAAGAGTCACACTTTGCTTGGCTGATATACTATATTTTGTTTGAGCTAGTGTTTTGCTAAGATTTTTCGTTGTGGTTCTAATTTCTTCTGAATTTTCTTTTTAGGCTACTTTTAATAGCTTGGTTTTCTTCATAAACATATTTTAATTGCTTTCCGGAATTGTTTTGCTTTGTTCAAGGTCGTAAATGCTAAATGGCTTGTATTATTCTTTATTGTTTAACTTTTTTGAAAGTATCATTTGGCAATCTGAGATGATAGGCTGATATGTTTAGTTATCTCTCTCCATTATCTTTTTATAGGGATTACTCAAACTCAAAATGGACTTGGTTTGTTGAAGTGACGTGATGCTATCTTTTCTGCTTAAATTTTTGAAGCGATTAGAGTCACCTAGTATATTTTCATTCTGCCTCTTTTCTGCTTCATATTTTGCACTTTCGCTGAGGTTTTTACTGTAAACATAGGCCTTTGATTGTTCTAAATAACTCAATTAGTACTTGTCTAGGCTAGTTCTTCATAGAGCTGTTTAAGCTTAGCTTTGTTTTAATCTCTCTCCCTCCACTTAGATATTGCGTTGCTGATCAAATTTTCAATGCTATCTTTTGCTTTATTAAATTTAGTGAGCTCCTCCTAGATTTAGGCTATCTTTTATTAATGAAAAGTTATTTCATTATTGATATTACTAGCTGCCCTTGTGTTGGTAGCAGAAATATGTGACTATGAATCCCTTTTGATAATAAATTCTAGGTTTTTTATGCTCTTGTAGGCCTATCGAACCTTATAGATTCTTGTATTTTGTGACTTCTTGTTTTACTTCAATGTCGTTTTGATTTCTTTAAGGTCATATTTGTTACTTCGCTCACGTAAATACTAAATTACTGCCAAACTCTATTCTCCAAACAAGCTTTCAATTTTCTCATTTATAGATTGCATTTTGGATTTCATTTGATTTACCTAAGTTATTTTTTAATTTTGAATTTCCCTAAGCCTTTTTACTTCTTAAATCTGGATAATATGAATCCTTTTGTTAGCTTTATTGCTATTCTTTCGATAAATATTTTCTATTTTCAACATCGCTTCAAAGTATTTATCAATCTAGCTGCAAAAAGGCTTATTGTAAACTATTCTTTCCTTGACGAATTAACTGAACTATTACACTAAGCCTTTTTGGCATATATAGATATCTACTCCTTCTTCAGCTGCTTACATTCCAATGCCATTCTTCTTAGCATAACTTTTGAAAAAGGAACAACAAAGTTCTCTCAGTTTTCGAAGTCCTAGCTGAGTACAATGTATATCACAAACGTCCTAAGCTTGTATCAACTAGATACGATTAATCTTAAGATTGTTTTTTATTTTATGTTCATTTAGCTAGAACTCTGTCTCTTCTTTCCATTCCTTAATATTCTTCTAATTTAAGCTTATTTAATTGGTCAGTTGCTAGATCTATTTTAGAGTTGCTTCAACCATTTATTACAGTTCGATAAGCTCCATCACCTTAAGGCTTTCTTATTAGTACTGCCTTTAGTATGTATCTATCAATTACTCAAAGTACTCTTTCTCAGCGACTCTTTCTTCAGCATTGAATTTGAAACTTGTGATTTCTTACCTTAGCATACATACTTGATTTATCTTTTCCTAAACTTTTTCCTTCTAAAGTGTTATTCTCATTTGAAGCTCTTGAATGTTTACAGTAGTTTTTTCGTAATCCGACAGCTCTTTGCTATAGTTTCTGATGGAACTTTTGCTACAATCTAACTCACGCTAAAGTGTTGCTATTTGCTTTTATAAAATAAAAATGCGATTCTATCTTTGATCCTTGCTTAGTTTGTCCTCTTTCTCCTTCTCTGATTCTTTTGGAAAGAGATATGATTGTGAGCGAGAAGTGGGCAAAAGTGAAGGTATTTGTTTATGCTTGGCATGCTGCTGAATAGATTTGTTTATAGATTGGGCTATGCTCTTCAGAGATAGTGCTGATTGTGCTCTCTTCATTTATTAAACGTTAAATAATTTAGTATTATACCTTATAATATCAATCACAATGTGTCCAACTTTCTTAACAAACGGGTTTTTAGCTACTTTGACTCAGCATGGCTTGGATACAACTTCAAAGATTAGTTGTTGTAAAAGTGTGACTTCTACAAATTGTTGACTTTGTAGTACCAGATTGACAAGTTGTAGGCAGATTCGAAGTTTACCATCTCACGATATGCCTTTTAGGAGTAATTAATTGCGGAGTCAACTTTTTCTCTGCTTGCCTCAATAACTGCGATGTTATTCAAAGCCTCAATATGCTAAGGGTGATGGTTTAAAGCTAATTTATAGGCTTACAAAGCCATGTCTTTGTCTCCCATCAAAGTGTATACATAACCAACATTGTACCAGACATCACTAAAAAGTAGAAAATCATCTTTTGAGTAAAGAATTGCTCTCTCGAAGCAAGAATAAAAAAGATGATACTGATGATTTGCAAAGCAGCAAAGTGCCATATTATTCCATATCTAAGGAGATTAATACCCAAGTTCAATTAACCTTTGATAAAGTTTCAGTGCGACTTAAGGTTGTTCTTTGTAGAAGCAATAAGCAGCAATGTTTGCGACTGCTTAAATATTACAGTTCTCCATAGCTAAGGCACGTTTGTAGCACTCGTAAGAAGTCTAAAGATTATGGAGTTGGTCATAAATACGTCCTATCACAATATCCAGCTTTGGCTAGAACTGGTGAACTTTTTTGGCTTCCTCCAAAATAGATATAGATTTTTCCACATTATCCTGCTTTTAGTAAATTTTGCTTAAGTAAAGATAGGCATCTATGTTGTTATTATGCTTGACTGAAGAGAGCAGTTGTTTTTAAGACTATTTCAGAAAGTTTAAGTGATAGTAGCATTTCCCTAGGGCCAATTTCCACCAAGGGTCTTCGAAATTGTTGAGCTATGTAGCAAAGATGGCCAACTATAAACATTTTTTAATGTTGTGTTAGACATAAAACAAATACTGAAAGATAAGACGAGCTTTGGAACGACGTTGAGCTAACTTCTTCAAATCTGCCTTTGAACTGTCAAAAAAGTTTTCACCATATTGTTACAAAGAAGCTGTGGCTAATCTTAAAACTCTGCCATTAGAAGTTGTTGGCACTCCTCCTTTCGTCATAACTCTGCCAGTGCGTAGCATGTTGTTACGTGATCCGGCTCTCGAAGCTGCACTTGTTCCTGCCCTTTGAAATCCTGTATTTATTCGACCAGAGTTTAATGGCCTTAGAATTGGGTTGGCATTGGATGATCCTTTAAATGAAGTTCCAGCCCTTGCAAAGCGGTTTGTATCTTCCTCCTTGATCATTAGCTCAGCAATTCCTTCCTCTTAAGTCTCAAGTTCGTCAATAAGGTTTTATTGAACGAGACATTGGCATTTGAGGACCCAAGCTGCCTCATCTCTGCTATTATTGGCTAGCATCTGATCGCAAAGTGTAATGGCTTCTGCGAATTTGCGCCGTCTATAGCGTGAATGTGCGAGTATAAAATCCATTTTATAATCATTCCCTTATAAAATAATCATGATTGGAGCGCCAGTCAAACTGCTTCATTAGGCAAAGCATCATATCGTCACAGTTGAGATGAAAACTGGAGAAATGTTCAGAGGTTACTTAGCTGATGCATAAGACACCATGAATGTTAGGTTGGATGATGTTACTATGTTCAACAAGGATGGAAGGTCAATGCCCGTTTAGCAAGTTTATCTTCGTGGATCGCAAATTCGTTTCGTTATTGTTCCTTCCATGTTCAAAAATGCGCCCATGTTTAAAAGAGTTCGAGCTCAGGCCAAACAAAGAATCACCCAGCAAATGCGAGACAAGTACAAAAAAGCCAGAGATGCCATCATTAACGCCAAGCAAGACAAAAAGCAACTTTTAGGTTCCATCGATCAAAAAAACATTTGATGATTCCTATAACATTAACAGTCTTTTTTTTGAAAACCCAAGAAGAGATAGTTATCTAGATTAACACATCTGAATTAAGCTTAAAACCTTCTTGCTTTTCGTTTACTTTTTCAAGATTAAGCTACTTTTGCTAGTTTAACAATCTATCATAGGCTAAGGTTTATATTCAGCAATATAGATAGGTTAAGCACCTTCAGAAAATGAAATAATCATGAAGTGTTATTTGGCTTAGCTTGCTTCAGTATTACGTTAAGGACATTAGCAGTCTTCTTTTGTTATTGCAGTCGATAGAAAAAAAATGGAAACACTATTACTTTCAAAGTGCCAGGCTCTGTAAAAGGTGGTTTCACTATCAAAAACTAGTGTTAGATTTTCTAATCTAAGTTGATGGTCACCCAGCCATTTCTCGTTCTAGCTCTATTTTCCCTGAGCTAAACTAAAAAGAAACTCCCAAAATAAGCACTTTTATTGAGACTGGTCTTACTCAGTTTAATTAATGTGGGATCTGCTGGCTCTGGGAATCCTTTAAATATCTTATTTTCACTTTAATTAAAAATCCTTCTTTTTTAATCTTGACTCATATGCTATGAGATATGTGGCCTAATCAAGTTGACCAAATCAGCAATTTAGCTATACTTTTACTTTCTCACGTCTTATTTGAACATTTTTGCATAGATTTAGTCTGCAGTATAGAAAAAAATAAAGTACTTGATGATATCTAAGCTAATTTCTCGTTGCTTTCCTGGCAATATTTAGTTAGTACTGGTATTACGAATATCTAGCTGAGAAGAATTATTTTTTTGCTGCTTGTATCTGTAGAATAAGTTAGATAAGATTCTTGTGGCAGAAGAGTTATTGCTCCTCAAGGAATCGTTAAGGACTTTTACATATTTGTTGTACTTTTAATCATTCTCAACAATAACCAACTCACTAGTTGAAATCCCTTAGCTATTAAAAATAACAAAAACTTGATCCTTCATGATTAGGCTTGCATACTAAAAGAAATCATCTTGCCTTATATCTTCTCCGAGGTTATTGCATGAAGCAAGAAGATTATAAAGTTACCTTTTACAACAGTTTCCCATTTTATCAAATTATCAATCTTACTTATTTCAGACCATTTATTATGAGATTAAGTCTACAAAAGCTGGTATTTTGGCAAACGGTCAAAACGAGCAAACGTACTCTACCTGACTATAGCTGGCCCGTTTTTTAACTTTGCTTTTTCATTTCATTTCTGAATGATCTCCAAATAAAATAAATAAAGATATATATTAATCATGGACAAGAAGTATTTTCGCAATTGACGCATTTGCAGTACTAGTTGCAGCCCAACCCTTGGTTGTAACATTCACAGTATTTTTTTTGACACCCCGTCTTTCGACAAGTGCAACCTTTCATCGATAAGGACTTATAACCGAATGGAATTGGAGTTTTCACCATCATTTCATCGATTGCCCGAGCTCGAATATCGATAAACTACTATTTGTTTTGGCAGCCTTCGCAATTACAGTTTTTGCAGAAAGAACCTACTTTAGCATAGATGTACCTTTGGAAAAACATTCACAGTATAGCTTCAGACATTTCGACTTCTTGCAGTTGCACTTCACAGGACTGTTGGCGGTACTTTATTCACTACAGAAAGAAGACTTGTGGTCCCCAGGAGTTCTGAAGTTCTTTTAGGAATTAAGGATGTGGTAGATGTTGTTAAGAATTTCTTAAGAATTTGCTGAAAGGGATTACTTGAAAGTGGTGGAAAAAGTGGGCTTATCCAGGCAATGTTGAAATGTGAGCCTTAACAAGAATTCTGTTAATTATGCCTTCATTAGAAACAATGATTTTAAAATTTAAATTTAAACTTTATCACTCTAAGAGTGGTACCTAGCAGAATTAACCCAAAAAATGGCGTTTTTTCTAAGGTTACAACTTAGGAAGAATCCAGATCTTAAAACTTTTCATAAATAAAACCAAATATTTTGTTAATAAAATTAGCTAATAACTCCTGGCATCACCTAAACTATAGACATCAAATCAGTTTCGTCCAATCAAAAGGTCCCCAAATCTTATCGAAATTCTCTCTCTTAGCCTTTATCTCCTCTTCGTTCCACTATTATGTTGTCTTTACTTGATGAGACTCCAGCCCAAGAGCTGTAGCAATTATTTCATAGCAGAACTCTCTTTTCCAGTGCTTTTCATTCTCAATAACGTGAGCATATCCATAGCCTAGAGAAAAGTCAATGTAAAAATATTTGATGGGCCTTGGAATTTGTTTTTGAATTCCACCTTTTTCCTTTTAAATCTTAAGGATGTTCTTATGAGTCGACCAGTTTCCTTAGATGTCTTCCAATCCTTGCTTAAAGTAAAAGGGCAAATCTTGAGCTTTATTGTAACTAATGACTAGGCACTAAATAAAGATATGACTGTTTTACTGGAAATATTGTTCAAAGAAGATAACATGAAAGTTGACCTTGTCAAAAGCTTGAATTAGGCACTTTTTGTAGTTACTAATCTAGGTAAGAATATCTTAATTAAGGCCTATCATTGTCTGTTAGTGATCTACAGGGGCTAATATGAAGTGGAAATAGTTTCTAAAAGTCTTACGCTTCGCAAACGCCAAGTAGACATAGTTTGATGCGCTTAGAAGTTGAACTTACTCGTTATCCGGACAATAAATACAGTAGTCTTTTATCCTGTTTGACGCCATTATAGGCCTATTTCTTTTTTTTATATCCTCTTTTGCCTTTTTATCTTACTAGTCAGCAAAATTCAAGTTGTATTCGAACTTTCCCTGTTTACTCTTTAAATTGACAACTTAGGGATGCTTAGCTTATTCTTCTTTCTTCAATTCTTACAATTTTTCTTGAAGTTTTGAAGCTTAGCCTTGCAAAAATAGGTCAAAACACTCTTGATACTTTGAGTATAGTTGCTTCTCTAATTGCTTATTAATCTCATCATTCTCATTAGGCTATTCATTCAAGGCTTCTTCCATCATGAGTTCGTTTTTCAAGGCGTTCTCATTCACCTTGGGCTTTTGATCTGGGATTTCTTAGGAATCAGCGATTTTGGTCTTCTTCAGTCCCTTTAACATTCTCTTTTAAGATTATAATTGATGACTATGAAACATCATTTAAAAATTCAAAGAGGCTTGTTTAATTTACTCACTAACTAATAAACTTCTGTTTTCAGTTTTGAAAACTACCAAGGTTCATCCTTTTCCTGCAATTCTTCTCCTGTACGGATCATACTGAGAAGCAAACTTAAGTCAACTCCTTCCTCAGGTGCAGGAAGAGTGCTTTTTCTTGTTTCAATTTGCAGATCATAGAACTCAATTAGTTTCTGAGCTTAAAGTCCCATCGGGTTGCTGACATCTGCCTGAATAGCTTCAGTTTCTGCGTCAATATCAGGTACAACTATCACGTTTTAATTGGCAACTTCCCAAAAAGCCTATTTCTTCTTCTAAACAACTTGATTAGTAGCCATCCTAACATTGTTATCTTTTGAAAACCCCCAGCCTTGATTCATTGAGTTTATTAATTTGAATAATTATAAAACCACCATCTAAAAAGATTTGAACTTGAAGAAAAAGTTGAGATAGAAAATCAAATTACTAAGAATATAATATTGACAATACTATATAAAGCTATGCTTAAGACATTCGAGTCATTTCAGAAGAAGATCTTCGCCAAAAGTAAAAAGGAAAAGTTTTGGCTTGATGACTATCAAACAAATATAATTACATTTATTCTTTCAATACAAAAAAGCAAGATTGCTCAAAAGTCTTATATTTTTTGGAGCAAAAAAGTGAATTATAACATCAGAAATGCTTCATAATATTAATCAATAGGTGATGTTAAGAATATCAAGTAGTTTCTTCAAAGCCAGGTTTAATCAACACTCGATCAAGTTTTTATTCTCAGCCGAAAGTGATAGAGCAAAGCAAATATCTCTACACATGAATGAAAAAGTGTAAGCAATGAAATAATCAATCGCTAAATCTACACCTCGGTCATTTTCAATATTCTTTTTACTCGCATCAGTACCTGCTTTTTATTTCATCAACGAGCTCATCGAGAGATAGTATCACGATGTCTAATTCACTAATAGTAGCAATCGATTCTATAAATACTTCTTTTTGTACAATCTTACATTCTTTGGCTGCAGCCTTTTTCTCAGTAGATTCAACTTTCATAGTCCTTCAAGCAAATACACTCTACCCAAAACACCAGTTACTAGTGCTATTGTTCCTTTGGTATTATCTCTAATAGGCTTGATGCTGCCATAAACAGACAACAAACATTTGGTTTGGCCAGCAATCATAACTCAAATTTCAACACTAATTGCGTAAGGGACTATGGTCAACAAAGGAATGCTTCCTTTTTGGTTTTACTCTCACAGACATTATATAGGCCTTTTCTATTTTATCATGTTCTTGATCAACTACAATGCAATGAGTCGACTTGAGAAAAGAAGAAAAAGCCATCCTCATTAGTTTGTTGAAATCCAAAAAAGTGAATGATAATATGTAGCTTAAAGATAAACTATGGATGCTAAATTCAATCAAAATTGTACTTTTTTCGAACGTCATTCTTTGTAACCCCTTATCTATAACAGTCATAATCAGTTGTAAAGTTTTTTTTAATCTCTTTTCCCTTAGCTCTTCTTTTTAGCTACTAGTTTTACTCCAGTAATCTGAGCAAATCATCTTCGATTTTCCTAAATTTAAACTTCATTCTTTGGTAGCTTTATCTCCAGGCTCTTCCTTAGTTTTGCAAAGATTCTCTCATCTCTTAAAATTGGTCATCCAATTAGTTTTCTTCTTGGTTTTCCCTAGTGCTATAGTATTCTGCAAGTTCGAGGAAGCCTAGAGCTGAATCTTTCATATCTTATGGTATAAAAGAGACTAAAGAACTGATTACTCTTTATTTGATGCTAACCTGCTTCTTCATTATTACCAACTCTATATCTTTGCATTCTATTTCATCTTATGTGTTTCTTTTCAGTATGTCCTTTTCCTTCTGTAAATACTCGAACTTATTAATAAACCTTGAAAGTTAGCTGTGAATGTAATTGACATATTTCTAAAGTTGGAACATATTCACATACTCCCTCTATTATAATTAATCTTCTCTTGATTTTCTACGAGGGAGAGAGTCCATATTGTCTTCATTTATCTCTCTCATTTTATAAAATATCTCAGCTATTTTTGTTTGAATCTTTCTTGTAAAGTTAAAACTATTAGAAGTAGGCTGCTGAGAGTTACAAGAGTTGGGGTTTTTTGTTTTAGCCAAATTATAAAACTGGTTGGATTACTTTGACCTACATTAGTATTCATCAGTTTCTTTTACTTTTTGCTCCAGTTCCTTAATCACTTAGATATATTTTGAAAGTTCTTCATCCTTATCTTCACTGTTCTTTCGTTAATGGCTTAATTAAAACTAAAGCTTAACTTTTACATTTTCAGCTTAATCAATCAGGTGATAAGCTCTATTCAGTTCCTATTCTTTGCCTTTGATCGAATTTTCCATTTAACTTCTCTTTCTAACCTATTCGGCTAAATTTTCACAATGCTTTCTTTTCAATTCATCACATTCATTGATTTTAACGATCAAGGAAGTCTTTTCATTTTAGAGTTAAAACTGCATTTTTAGCATCTTTGGCCTGATTTATGATAATTAGTTTCTGAGTTTATTCATTTAGTTTTCATAGATGTTGCGTTCTTGTTAGAGCTACTTTATTCTTTATTGCTGTTCATAAAGTTATTTCTTGGATTTCTCTTCAACCTTGCCAATTGTCTTTTAAGCTTGATATTTAAATTATTTTAATTGCTCAAACTAAATATGAATTTTGCTATTTTTCCTCTCTTCTCCTTGCAGCTTTTGGAGTTCATTTATCATCTATTTTTACAATTTTTCTTTTTAATGAAGTTTGATGCTCTTTTTGTCTAGCTATTACTTCAACAAAGCTCTTCTTTTTTCCATTTCTTCCTTCAAGCCTTTTTCCTACAAATATCTTTCCTCCATTTTAGCCAACTGCTTAGAGTTAGAAGCAGCTGTTTCTTCAAGTTCCTTGATTTGCTTGATTTGCCTCTTATTTTGCTCATAAAGCTAAAAATATTCCTTTTCTTTTTGTTACAAATTTTAGCATCCTTTACACTTCTTTTGAGATAATACTCTTGTTTAATTTTTTTATTGGGTGATTTGCTTTTCAAGATTCAATATTCTCTCTTTTCTTGCTTCGAGCTAATTCCTCAGCTGAGAATTTTACAGCTAATTTGCCTCTAGCTTTTATTTAACTATTCTGTACTTTCCGATACTATCTTCCCAAGCCAAAACAGCATCAACTCCTTCTTGTTCAAACAGTTTTTAAATTTTTGACCAATACTTCTTATTTTTATAGTGCTATAACAATCTTTCTTTTTCCACTGAAATGTCCTAACTTTTTTTATAGTCAGTCACCTTATTCTGCCTGTTTTGCTCTTTGAAATCCATCTTTTAAGTAAAATCTACTAAGCTAAGATTTACTTCTTTGAAGCCTTTATTTGTGTTGTTTTGCTTAAACATCTATTCCTTCAAACTTATAATGTTATTTGACTGAAAAGTTGGAGAAATCATTGTTGATCCATAGTTATTTTGTTCAACAGGTTTACTCAGCTTGCTATTGATTTCGCTTTAGCTCTGCTAAAACAAACTTTTGGTACTAAAATTTTCCTTATTAGCTTAAGTATAGCTCTGATTATGCTAATTATTGTTTTTGGCCTTTCTTTGAGCCATGGCATTTTGCGTAAAATGTTCTCCTTTCTTTAACATAACGGTTATTTCTTATTTAATTTATAAGTTTAACATAAAAAAATAGATTTTGCTATTCGATCCAATCTCAACCCAAAAGCTCTAGGCTTAATCTTAGAAACAGCAATCTATATTTTGTAAATTTTAGATTAATAAGGCTTTTTTAATCGTTTTTTCTTTGTTTTCGGACCTTTCATCAAATAATTGTAAAAGATGACATATTTTCTTTTAAAGTTCAACAAAGTTTAGAACTTTTACCTCTTTCCAAGAGAATGTTGAAGATGGAATAAAATTATTTCAAGAGAATACAATTTTTGAGTAATATAATAATTAACATGCTCCAATTAGATTGGCTCGTATACACCATACTCACTGTTTTCATTCCCTTTAAATTTACCTTTACGGCATTGAAATAAAAAGAGGGTGAAAATAGATTGAACCTATGGAGTAGTTACTGGGCAATTTACTTATTGCTGAATCTTGCTTAGTGCTTCCTCCCTCTCCTATCATAGTAAATCTCTTTACATACAGCCAGCCCATAAAACTAGGCCTCCTCTTATTCCATCTTTGGCTCTATTCTGAAGATTACCAAGGCGCTCTCCTTTTATCAGCCTTGGCAAAGAAAAAAATTAGTGCTTTAGGGTTTTAAGGCTATATCAAAGTAGTGTAATACTTGGTTAATATAGAGCTTAGCACCTCAAATTATTAAATGTTTTTGATGCTGAAGAAAGTGACCAAAGATAGCAAGTAGTACCTGAATAATCCAAAAAATAGCAATGATACTATATAGCGATTTGATCAAAAACTGCTTTTTCAAATTTGATTAAAAGATAAAAAGCAATTCGTTGAAATCTGCCGCTCTTACTTTCCGATTTAAAACATTGAGACTTTGCTTGATGTTGTGGGAAACTCTTTTTCTTCTGCGTTTTCAATTGAAGAAAGCTTTTTAAGTTTTCTTCCATGGTTCTCTATGCTGTTGGCGCTTAAAATTTACAGCTTTTCTGCGATTTCTCTATGAATCTTTTTTGCGTCAAACAAATCATCTAAAAGTCTTAAAAGAGCTGCATCTTTGCTCGGTATATCTCGCATTTCAGCTAAGCAGATAGCCTTTTTTTAGAGTACAGAACTCAAATCCAACAATTTATTAAGATTCAGTCTACTAAATTCGTTATTAAGCTCATAATTCTTATCAGCCTTTGAATAATCTTTTGCCTTTTCTATAAGATTGTTTCTGTCAACAGCTCCATCTTTGTTGTCCTTGTTCTTTTTGTAGTCTTTTCTTTGAATATCTTTTAGCAAATGTCTAAGTAAAGCATTATTTACTTGAAACCTCTCTTGAACATAAGGTTTTTGAAAGCATTTTAATGGTTTTACTGCCGAGTTTTGTGGAAGTCATACATATTGAGCTGCATAATATGCAACTTACCTGCCTTACAAAAGAAGTATAGTTGCTATGCCTGAAGTAAATGGGCAACACGTTTTCTGAGAATTCTTTGACTTTCTTTACTATAAAGCCTTAGCCACTTCGAGTCCAGCTGATGATATCAATGTATTTTTAGTTCTAAGTGAGAGCCAAACTACCTCAAGTATCTCGTAGGTCTTAAGTAGAAACGAAGGGATACTGTCTGAAGGTGAGTTATCGTTTTGAAACATTGTCACCCTATTTCTTTACTCTTCCATCAAATTATTGTGATTCTTAAAAATAGATAGTGCAATAAAATTCAAGAGCTTTTATTTTAAGTTTCTGCAGCTAGTGAACAATAGCCTTATTACATCTACTATTTGGTTATCTGGAAATCAACTGTAATAATCTAAATGATTAAAGTTTAAGAGCAACTCTTCCCCTTTTGTATCGTTTGGACGATTTTGCCTTGTATAAGTTGGTTTTTACCATGGATAGGTCATGCGGGCATATGCGAGTACCTTTCTTACTATGTAGCTCCACAGGAATCATCTACGATTTTCTAGGCTATCACATTAATGTCTATCTTGTCTAAATTAGAGCAGAGAAATGGCTTTTGGGAAAGTGGTCAAGTTTGTTCGACTTTTCCCCAGTTCTGAAGAATAATACGACAACGGTGTCAGAGTATCAAACAAAAAATTTGCGCAATAAGCTCACAATCTTTGCTGGTATTTAGTTGAGAATAAAGCAATAATTGTCATCACCATGTTGCAGAAGCTCTAAATTGCATGAAATACTAAGGAAAAGATAACTGGACTCAAGTCGGAGTATGGTGGCTATGCTTGAGAAGATCAGAATATGTAAGTTGGGGGGCTGTGCTAAAAGTTTATTTGCCATTTCTGCTTATTTTAGGATTGATTGTAGGCCTAATTCTTGGTTTAAAGTGATAATTCCTCTAAAATAAGCTATCATCAAAATTAAATATTCACATTTCATAATGTTTCAAATACTTTAAGATATCTGTTAACACAATCAATCCTTCACTACACAAAGATTTCGGCATAATCTCCATTATGATACAAAGTTATCGTCAAATAAAACCTTTTTTCTCTCATCTTACTTTGAATAGGCTTTGTAACAATATGATGATCTGAGATATACCAGCTTAAACTCCACTATTTTGTGTTAATTTTTAGTTAAACGCTACCGAAATCATTTGATTATGGAATAGGATACATCTAATTATCAATAAAGCACTTTCTGTTGTCAACCCAAAGTTCTTTTGCCTATAGGTTTATAGTCTCAACCGGAGCTTTATCTCCAAAGGTAGCTTTTGTACCAATGCCTATATTGAAGATTCTATCTTTTGCGCGTAACTTTAACTTAAAGTTTATGATTTAACTTTTTGGGATTTCACCATTTTTGAAGAAAGTATACATATTGCCATCATTGAATTACTAACTAACTCTTTCGACTTTTATAACTCCAAAGCTTCTTGTGATTTTGAAGAACTTATTTTAGGGATTATCACGCAACCCAAAAGGATTAGCATACTTGGTGTCAAGAATTTGAGAGTTTTACGATTGAGGAATGATATTAGTAGATTCTGTCTTAGCTTTTACGGGTTAAGTAGTTTTTGGTTGTTCATTTGTGATATTTTTGGTACTAGTTTATTGAGGTTTTTTCTTCTCAGTGTAGCATGCACACATCCCCATAGTGTTTAGATTACAATCTATTATAGGATCTTTATAAATATTAAAATAAGGTATAAGCTTTCTTTAGAAATGAACAAAATAAAAGAAATAGGAATGATTTTACTCTTATTTGCTCTAGATCTAATATTTATTCTTAAGCATTTTCAGTCTTTCAACGCTGAAAAGATAAAATTGACAAAAGTTCTGCAAAATATCATATTTAAGGTAGATTCATTTAGAAATTTTCAATCCTGAAGTTATTTTACTGAGAATATTAGAAATAATCGAGGTTAAATCATATTTTGCTCTTTGACAATGCATCGTATGCACATATAAAAAGCAGAATAACTAAAGGACCATAAAAGATGCCTGCAACTCCGAATCGATATAAACCAAAAACTGCACTTAAACTCACTAAAGCCTTATTAAAGTCAATTTGGTTGAAATGACTGTGAAAAATTCTGTTACTTCCAACATAAAATAAGCTTAGGCATATTGCGGCCGATAGATGAGAAATATGGTCCTAAGGAGATGAAAACCAGTACTTCACAGCAGAAAGCAAGCACATTATCATGAGAACTGAAATAAATGGAAAAAGAGTAACTGCTCCAATCAGCAGAGAAAGGATGATGTTGAGCTAACTGAACTAAAAAATTTAGAAAATGACCAAACTTAGGATTATATGTTTTGTGGTTACCATAGTGTAATCAGAGATGAGATCTGTGATTTCTGATACTAGTTTCGTTTGGGCTTCACCAAAGATATGTAAGTGAGACTCGTTGGTAGAATAGCTTTTTAGAGTTATCATGAAGATGCTTATGAAAGTTGTTAGAGAAAAAATAGCATCTGAGGTCATTGATAGCAACTTCAAAACGTTTTTAAAAATAGTAGTCAAGTACTCTTTCGTGGTTTAGATATTCAAAAACTGGTCAATGGCTTGAGGAGAGTATTCTTTGACCATTTGATAAACAAGGCAGATTTCTTTTTTGTGTTAGAGCAGAGTAAAGTCTACATTATACCAAACCTACTTAAGTAACTCTCTTCAGTTTTTGCTATTTCCTCAATGCACTTCTCGATATCCTTTGTGTTTTTTATGTTGGGACTAAATTAAAATACACTTACAGATAGGGTTTTAGAGTTCCAGTTATTACCTAGGTACATTATTGTGTTGTCGTTGAATTATCCAAAGAGAACAAAGTACAATTATTGTACTTTTCTATTGCCCTCCCTGCTGAGTTAATCATTCCACTGAACTCGAAGAATATTCCAGCCAAGCAGATTGCCAAAATGCATAGAGAAATGATAGATAAAATGGCAAACAAAGTATGTAAAAATCCTTTGATCCTTTCTTTTACATCATCTTATGTCTCTACATGAGCTTACATTTACAATTAGCTTTTGGTTTCAACAGAGATCTGCCTAAAAGTGACTTTAAGTAATAAAATAGCCTTTCAAGCATTTTCCCAAAAAAATTTAGGATAATCGATCTATCTAGAATTTTACATACAAAAGCAGATAAATTTGAACCATTTTAATGATATTGTTGCTTTTAAAGAAAAGACTGGTGATTTTTTTCATACTCTAAAGGTTTATCTTTGCGTGGAAAAGCTGGGTCCAACTATCATAAATAGTCTAATCCAAGAATTCATAATTTAGCCAAGGTATCACTGCAATCAAAAGTGCGTCAAAGATAGACTTAATAATAACTACTATGTTAGAGCGTTAAGGCCTAGGCTAAGGTTCTGATCTTTTACAAAATCTAATAAATCTTTCGCGAACTTTTACATAAGCCATTCCTGCATTAGAAGTGGTCTACCCGAAAGGAAAGCCAGGATAATGGTGTCAATAAAGGACTAAAAAATTGTATACATTGCTAAGATGGTCCCACAGATCATCATAGTCAACAGGATTATTTTGCCTTGGGGTGAGAAATGAGTTGTATTGCCTTGAGGAGGATCACTAAATATAATGCTAATATTGCGAATTGCTTCTTCAGGACTCATCATTTACTATACCTTGGTAGTTTTTTGATTGTAACCTGTGGCGAATGCTGCAAATGCTGTGCCGATTGCCTGATCTTAGTCTTAACTTGTCTTCATTTAAACTATAAATAATCGAGCTGAAGCAAATTTGAAGTAAAAGTAAAACACTTTTTCACTTCTTGGTGGCAGTTTACTAATATTTTGAGTGTTTATGAAGAAATATGAAGAGTCTTGTATGAGATACATGATATCAAAACTAAATTTTGGGCTGTATCAAAGGGTACATCTGATGCATGTAGCACGTTAGCCACATTAGCCACATTTGAAAGGCCCCGATTATTATTGCGACATAGGCGATTCTATATCAAGACATTTTTACTTTCTGTTGGCCTACTTGTTGAGCTCTGTCGAGTTTTCATTCACTTTTCTCAAAATCAACCATCCTGCAATCAGAGTGAGGAATAGCCAAACGATGCTTCCCTTCATTAATGGTCCAGCCATGATTTAACTTTATATTATTTGCTAAAATTGATTAAAAACGTATCAGGATTTGAAATGACTTGAAAAATATAACAAAAGATCTTTACATCACAATCAATCAAAATAAGCCAAACCATTTTCCTGCTTTAGGCTATTATGGTTTTGGAAGCCTGTCTTTCATATCTAATAGGGAGTATATTTGATATTTGATGTTTCTTCTTACATTCCACTCTTTGGATTAGTCATCGTAACTTATGAACAATCCTCTAAGGACCTATTTATTCACTCCAAACTATTTTTCTTTTGTCAAGGATTCCTTGATTAGGCTATTCTCCTTTTATAGGACGCCTATTTTCTGAATTATTTCATTTATTGTCATTTTATTCTTTTTACCTGTTTAAGGCAGTTCTTGACTCTAATTCTGCTCTTATTTCGTGGTATTTTGTTACCCTTCTGGTTTCGATAATTAGCTAATGTCAATTTATGTCAATCTAGAATCTTTTAACTATGCAAGTTCAGCTTTTAGTTTTTATAGCTAACTATACTTAATTGCTAAGTTATGCTGTGAAGTGGCTAAAAGTTCTTTTAGTTGTTCGTTTTTTTCCTAAAGTACCACTTTTTCGCCATAGAGTTTCTTTCTCAGTGCCTAATGCTGCATATCCTTCTTTTGGGATTCTACTTGAAGCTATTCAACAACTTATTCTTGCCTTAGCTTAAGTTTTTATATGACAGTGTTTAAAGATTAAGATTAATTACTATGCTATTTAAATTGTCTTTAGAGCCTCATAGATCTGAACTCTAGCTGCTTGATTTTCTAAAGAAGTTCGCCTTATCTTTGCTTTAATCTAGACATTTCTCTCTCTTGTTCATTAATTATCTTTACTTTTTCCTGCAGAGCTGAGCTTCCTACCTTTTGCTACTTTTAAGATTCATTTCTTTCACTCGCTATTTTGGCAATTTTCTCATTTAGAGAACTGATCTTCATAGCCTGCTAAAGATACTTGGATTAATCATTATTTTTAGTATTCTTTACAGTGATTATCTATTGTTCTAGATTCTTATTCAAACTTTTCAACAACTTTATTTCTTCTCCTAAATTACTCTCAGCGTTTTTTACATTTTTGTCAATAACTTCCTGAAAATTATTTGTAAAGATTTTGATCAAATAGTTGAATTGTTTCTCTACTCTTTATGCTTGTAGCTCACTTATCCCTTTCTGGATCTACTTCAATGGTATCAAAAGCTCCTAACTCTACAAAAACAGGTTAATACTAGTTATGAACTCTCCAATCGAGCTACTGATTTTGCGGGCTTGTTGGTAGAGATTGGTAGATTTGTTTACGAGCTCATTATAGCGCTATTTTGTTTATATTAGACTGCTTTCTAAAGATTTAGATTTCATAACATCAGTGGTTAGTTCTTTGATTTACGCTCCTTCTACCTTTTACCCAAGTTTTTCGCTTAAAATTCCCACGAGAACTGAGATGGTTTCTTAAACAATTTTTTACATTGGAACCACAGATGTGCTGTTATTGACCTGTGAATTGGTGCTTTTGTTGTTAGACGAAATAAGGTTGTTTTGAATAGAAGCCATATTCGTTATCGATTCTAGTGATTGAAAACCGCTTTTGAGAAAGTTAGTTATCATATAATTTATACTTAGACATTTGGCAAACAACTAAAATAAAAGCAATAAATGATCAATTATGCCACTCACTTTTCTTATACCTCACGTTACTATTGACCTTAGATCTCTTGAATTGTGCTTATCATCTTTTTCTTCATTGGATTTGCTTGCCACAGCTGCGTTTGATTATCAATTTAATATCTCATAAAGCTGGAGAAACCTTTTTGCTCCTCGTATCCCATTGAACTTGAAAGTTTCTTTTAACTTTCTTATATTTTAATATCAGAAATCTTGCTCAACTATGCGCTATTAAAGAGAACAGAACTCTAGTTAGACTGTGTAACCATTGGTATTTTCTAAAAAAAGTTCATTTTCTCCCTTTATCTCCAGTTAAAACTCCTAAAGATTACTTAGCTTTATAGATTTCTAGATAATTGCAGATTCGTCATGCCTTGAAATGCTGTCGAAGCTTGATTAAAACTCGCGGGAACATTCCATGGAGAAGGATCGATCATGTTTGCGAAGGACTGAGTATTTGAAATAACTGAATAGGAAGGTGTCTTTATAGCCTAAGCACCATATGCTGGGGTGAAGTTATCTTATAAATGCAAATACTCAGTGGCGTTTAGCTCATCTTCAGGATTAAATAGACTGCTTTTCTGTTTAAGAACCTCATTCAAAGGCAATACCTAGGCGTTTTTAGGTTACTCCTTTCGTTCGTAGCTTAGTATTTTAATTTACACATCTTATCTTATTTATATCCTCGGCTCAGGCACTTAACTTTTCTGGTTAAGCTAGTTGTTCTCTCGAGATAAATTTTCAGACTATTCAACTGACTATGATTAAAACTAAGGGTTTAGTTTATTTTAAGCCTTTCTTTTTCTTTTTCCTTTTCGTTTTTTACAATTTCTGTTGAATTACTGAATCTCAGATAGCAAATCCTCTTCAAACTTGAAGTCTTTTTAGTCCTTATTTTCGTAATCATTGGTATTTTGGGCTAATTGTAGCAGCTTTTGTTGAATATCTGACTAAAAAATAGCCTACTTTGAGAGAAATTAATGGCCGTCTATTTAACTTAGTACTTTTATTAAAAGTTTCTGTCAGCTATTGCTGTTAATTTCGTCAAAAACTCAGGTTTTAATAGCTTGTTGACAGAGGTTTCTGCTCTAAAAGTTTTCCTCCTTATGTTTGTAATGTATTTATTCATTTTTCTAAAGCCTTTTCGGAGGGTTGAATAAAATTTGTTTTTAATGGAGCTATCAGACTTTCCTGGCATGTGAGTTGAAATAATAGACCACTTGTTGCCTTTGTAAATTCAAAAATACCGTAGCTAAGTTGTAGCTGAAACAGCCTTTTTTCGTCCTAGAGAGTCCAATCATTTTTTTCTTAGCTCATTTCTTTCATATTAGTTATTTTTTATAAACTCCTGAATGCAGAAACGAGAGTTATTTCTTTTTGGACAGATAAATGCTTTTTTTCAGGGATGAAAGCATGTTTGGTTAACAGGAAATGAGTGCCCTAATGCATTTATCTCATGCTATTCTGCAGTTTTTTTTAGTTCAAAGTACCCTTTTCTGAAAACTTCATTAGAGGAACCCTAGCAAACAGCTTAATCTGGATCAATTATATTGGATATAGGTTAATCAAAGATAAGGAGCCAATTAAAAACAAATACAAAATATCATAAAACCCTCACCAATAATCATCCCTCTAAAGCTGCCACAAAACTCAGTCTATTTTATTACAGATTTGAGAAAAAACGCATTTTACAGTAAAACAGACAATTTCTCAATAAAGCTTTAATAGCTTACTAAAATGTCAAGACCAACCTCACACTCTTGTTGTGACTAAAAAGTAAAAACCTTCATACTGATATAGTATTGTTATTTTGTTTCTTTAGGGTTTTATTAGGAGTTGAAATAGGGATGAAGAAAATACCAAAGATTGAGATCATTGCTTTCACTTTGCACTCTAAGGCTATGTTTTGTATTTTTGGCTGAGGTATTCATTCAAGCTCTTGAATTTTGATGAATTAGATCTCCTCTCTATAATCTAAACTGCATCAGGTTTTGCCTTATTTTTATTATCGATACTCTTCTTCCTAACTTCCTGACCTTGGTAAGCAGACAATCTATTGAGCTTCTCGTGGCTCAAGAATCGATCCTCGGCTTTCGTGACGGCTCTATGGTTTCTCATATAGTGGTAATGACCTGTCTCCTAATCTTCCTTTTTTTTCATGAAGATGTTGATCATCTTTTTCTTCAGTGTCGCAAGCAGGGTTTCTATCCTTGATATTGCCTCATCACAGTTCAGTATGATTCCTACATTTTTAGACCCAAATATTTTTGCTATATCTTTCGCTTTCAAGTAGGATGCTAAGGAGTTTTAGTACATTTTGAGGTGCTACTCTTAGATTGCCATATTATAGTAACAAAGCATTTTAATGTTCCAATATGACTTCGCTTCTTCTGAGCCATCACTAACATTATACGTTTTTTTCTATAGCAACTCAGCAGCTAATTTGGCGTGACTCAAAGCCTCTTAATGCCTAAAATCATGGTCTAATTACTTGTTCAAATAAGAGTAAATTGCACAGATGTTGAGATGTGTGCTTCCAGTTGAGACCCAATCGTTAATCTTGTATACTTATATTTCCAGGCTTTTTTTGAGATAGTTTAGAGCAACTTTGGGTCTTTTCGTTCTGCATCAGGGCTAAGCTACTTTTTGTAGTAACAGGCTAGATTGTTGAAAGTGACTCCGGCTAGCTGGTTTATCTTTTGGTTATTAGTGGAAATAAACATTTCATCGTTGACTATCTTTTCGGCCTTCTTGAAAAAGTCTATGGCTTCGTTGAATTGGACTATGTGGGGGCTCTGTTACGATATTTGAGATAGGAAAGTCCGGTTTTGTTAAGTTCCAAGAGTATTTGCTCGACTTTGTCTGTTTAAGCTGTTTGCTATGCCATATTATAACAATCAATTAACCTATTCACAAATCTCTGCTACTTCTTCTAAGAATAAATCAAAAGACTAAGTTTCGCCCTTTTTAGAGATTTCTATGGGTATTCTTGAAACGTTTATTCCTGCTTTCATAATATTCACTGTCAATGGCCAAGAACTCACAGAATTCAGAGGGATGCACTAAAATTGGCAGTAGCAGAAGATTCTTGGCGCTAAAGTTAAGTTTTGTGACAGAGTTAGACAAAAAATATGATAAAATGAATTTGTTTGCTGCCCCTTTTTTGCCAAAAAAACAGCCAACGAGATTTTATAATTAGGGCCAAGCTATAGGAAGGACTATTAGTGAGTTCTATTTAATAATATTGATGTTTTTGTTTAGTAAAAAATAATAGCAGGTTAGAGAGTTACCAAAGTCATTCAAAGAAGTCTACTCATTTTAGCAGCGAATATAGAGGAGACTCAAGTACGAAAGCAAATATGCCAAGTAGAAATGTGCGCTGGTGGTGGTGTAGGGACTGTCGCAATTTTAATTCGAGGGGCCGAACTACTTCATGTAAAAAATTTGATAGATAGTTATGGCGTGCAAAACGAGTTTTCAGTGCTCATGCTGATGGAATACATCCGCAGTAAAATAAGCAAGATGCACCAAAAATAAAGCTTCTTCGTCAAAATCAGAAACCAAGTGATCAAAACCACCGACAACATAGGACAACTCTACAAGAAGTACGCTGACGAAGATGGCTTCCTGTATGTCGAAATCCGCAGGGAAAGCATTTTCTGACCACTTGATAATACTATAGTCAATTCTTTCGAAATAAACTCTTCTATTAACCATTCACCGAACAATGCACAAACACTGCTCCTCACTCGCCTTCTCAGCCCTCAATCCCCTCCAACATGCCGAAACAAACTCACACACTCCTACAAAACAATCAACATTACCAAAAACCTTGGCTTGCTGGATAAAGAAAAACAGGGATTATTCATTTTATTAATATCTTTTCCTTCTTCTAGACTCCGAAAAGCTCCTCATTTCGTACATCTCTTCTCTCCTGCAAAAAGTTCAGCACTGAGATCTTTTTATTTCGTCTCTCTTTCAGCTTCAAGCTTCTTTTTTCTTCGCTGCCGATCAAGCAAGCTGAGTGCAAAGTAGAGGATTCAGGAATACGAACTTCTGAAAAGGGCAAGGGTCTGGGTAGTTTTAAAAGTACTTAAAGGAGGGTGATTTAGGGCAAACGTTTTATTTCTATACTTAAAACCCTAGCTTTTCCATCTTGCTTCACTAAACTATTTATAAAGAGTTTGTAATAGCATTAGAATAGATGCGTCTCCAAATAACCACTATAATTTTGTTCATTTTTTAATAGTTTACCGTCTAAGATCCAAAATCTGTGGTTTACCTTTTTCAAGGACTGGATAGTACCTATTGAGAAGATTGAAGGTATGAGATTAGCATGATAAGCAAACTCACAAAGATGAAATTATTTGCCATAATCTTACAGTTTACAAAGCTTTTGAGGATAGGCCTTTGTTATGGCGCAAGTAATCTGAAATAAAGTAAGCTGTTTATTTATGATCAGATAATTTCCAAAATGGGCAGATGGAACACTGCCACATATTCACCATCTAAAGGCCGAAGCGAATGTCATGGCGAATGATCTGTTTGTCTATCTCATACTAAATCCACTAAATCAAATAATTAATTCGGTTACACAATAAGTACACTAATGTCGCTCACTATCAACGTTCATATTTTATTTTTAAGATTCTAAATAAAGTTTAATCTTGAGGGATATCTGATCATAGTTTTCTTTCGTAGGAATCAGTATGTTTGTTGTCAAGGGAGAGTCTCACTAGGATGTTGAGCAAAAACAAGAATCCGGCTGCCTGTATGAAATTTATTTTCTGTTAAAGACTTAGCTCCAAAAGGGTTTCATCGTTGCAGGCTTCTTAGTGCTATTGCCAGCTCTAAATATCATTTTTTTTACAGTTTTTTGGTTGCTGGGGAGAGGATTGCTGAAATCTTTGTTGCTTTTTCTAACATTTTATGTAAAATGTTTTTCAGCATTACTTTGACTCAAACTTTCTCCTTCATAACTGGAAATTCTGTAGCTTAAAGGCTGAAGCTGAGAGCTTTGAGGAAGCGGTCGTTTGAGAGGCAGTTTGGCGATAGCTTCTGTACATTTCTTTAACATTAATGTTAATATTATGTACAATGAGAAAAACGATGAATATAAATAGATTGCAAGTAAAAACGCGTAAATAAGATAAGTTCAAACTAATCAAAGCACTTCTTTCATGAGTCCTCACAATCTCGGTGCTCTATTACGTTGTTTTAGATTAACTTCAAACGTATAAGTTATAACGGCTTTTGAGAATTCGAAAATTAAGCTACGCTAGGAAAGCCAAACTGTAAGAGTTTTATAATTCCAAAGCTCAAGACTTTTTATTGGACCTTTGATTTGGATCCTATGAAGCAACAGATGGTGAGCTTAGGAATCGTAGGAGTAGTAAACGTAGCTGAGATATTGCTTGTTTTCATTATACTTTCCATCTCAAAATCTTCTTAATAGGACTTATTTTTCTCAAAACAATATTTTTCAAAAGCAGAAAGCTAATCTTAGGTAATAAAAACAAGAAACCTAAACTCATGACAACTGTGGCCAGCCTCTTTAAGCTTACGTTTGATTCTTTTTGCGTATCTATCGAATTCTGTCATATTGAAAAAGGGTTGAAAAATATGTGGTTTTTGTGGCTAAGAAAAGAACAAAGAGGGATTGTCCTTTATCAGCTCAGCCATGTGTATAAATTTTTGTATGAATTAGCGATAGAATACAGCATCTATATCTTTGTTGTCCTTTAGATAATGAGAAACAGCCGAACTTTTGCTTGAAATTCTTGAAATTCGGTTTGATTAATGGTTCTAAGAGTGCATTCTAAAAGATTTTACAACTTTGGGTTCTTCAGGAAAGTACTCTTGCTATGTCATAGTTGCATTGCTTTCGAGGCCAATCCAAACCTGTGTGGGCTCAATTCGAAAAATTGACTTTATTCTCCTAATCTTGCTTTAGTCTTCAGGTAGATTTGTGAATTTCAAAATCTTTTTTTCCTTGGCAGTGCTTTATTTCTATTCAGTTTTCAAGGTTTTTTTGCGGTTAAGGTATCGTTAGTATTTCTATGCCTTTGGAGGCTCGTTCTCTTTTTTCCCCGCAAGATACTCACTTTCTACAACAGGCTCATTAATGCTTTTCTATTTTTTTTTATTTACCCGTTTAGCTTTTTTACTTTTCGTTGAATTCTAGGAAACGTTACTAGTATTTAAATCATTCTATTTCTTGAGATTTTCTGAAACAAAAGACTGCGCTCCTTAAATTTTGCTAATCTCAGGAAGTAAAGCCTGTTGTTTCTGGCTGGCTGCAAAGTTTTGAAAATACTATTTCTAAGTTGATTTAGAAGGGTTGATTTGAGAACATTTAGTACAAGCCTGGCTGTTTTAAAGCACCTTGGACAATTCTAACTGTGATTATTAGTTTATTGAAAAACCAATGGCTTTCAACATTTTGAAAATTTACTTTTTTTCAGATGTAATCCCATAGATTTTTGGGTCAATGAAGGCGCTTTTTAGATTATTAGTATTAATCTAAGAGTTGAATACTAGCACTTCACCCACGAAAATAACCTCTAACAGTTCTCTTTAGTATCTTTCGTTGACCAAATAAAAGATATTAGCTTTGTTGGCTATGAATAAAGTCTTTTTTCTAGCTTCATCAACTGATTTCACCCTTTCCACAGATTCTTTTTTTATCAACCTTGAAAGCTCATCACAAAGCTTCGAATAAACTTCAGAAGAATAATCTTAAATAATGTAAAGTTTTTTTTAAAATTTATTTTAATTGATTTCCGAATTTTTCAAATTGGTTCCTTTTTCTGGGCTTTTGTACTTAGAAATAGATCTGACCATAATTTTGCTTTTTAGTTTGGAGTTGCTCTCTGTTTTCTACATTATTATATCAGAGTATTCTTTAATAATTAGCGTTTTCTACCTCACAGAAATATCTCTATTATTTTTGAATACTTCATAAAAATTGATGATTTCAGAAGGTTTTTCAAAATATTTGTTCTTTTTGTTTTTTCCGATCCTAGGGTATCCCACTACAGTCATCAGTATAGAGCCAAATTAGGGGCCCAGAGTCACTTAACCATATTTATTGTCTACAATGACGAAAAACCTTTGATCGAGCTTAAATCCTAAGGTTTGGGTCTATTGCTGCATTTGATAGGGTACTTTCTGTTTGTCTAGATCTTAAATCAAACGAAGGATGTGTGGCCCATTTAGATTCTTTGTTATGATATATACTGGTTTTTAAAGAGTGGGAGAGAATTCAATGCTCGGCCTCTTTTTATTCTGAGTTGGGTCATTAGAAGATTTGGACTATTGCTTTTTCATAGATTTTCTAAAAATAATAGAATAATATCACATCAACCACTATTATAATTTCAATGGATCCAGAATATTAGGCTAGATCCAAGTTTCTACAATAATAACAACGCAAAAACTGTAAACTTTTTTTAACTTAGTGATCCAGTCTGCTCTCATGAGACTCAAAGCTAAAAACTAAGGCTATTTGCAAGATTTGGAGAGCCATCCCAAATGGAGGAAAATATACAATGGGCTGCTATTCAACAATTGTCAATCATAGTTACCCAAACTAGTAAATCTACAGCTTTGTTAAGCCAACGACAAGTAAGATTATGGCTTTTTCAACCCTTACTAAAAGATCCCAGTAAGACTCTTCCCATTCAGATAAGCCTCTGTTATAACAAGATAAACAAGAAAGAACTTTTCTAAAAGCACATTCTTTACAATGTAAGAAAAATAGCATATTTTAGCTAATCCTGTTGTACGACTCACGAATTAAGCGAGAAATGAATTGGAACAACCTTTAGTAAACAGCCAAAAGCACCATCAGGGCTCTTAATATTTCAGGCCTATGCTAAAAAAGTAAAATCGTTTTCATTTAGGTGACAAAAACTGCTTTTAAGCTGAAATTCAAAAAAGAGTCCTTGAAAAAGAAAGATTTAAAGGCAAACAGCTGGATTTCAATGGAGTTTACGAAAGTGCCTTGGCAGACATGGCTCCCATCAGTCAAATAGGCTACAGTTGAGATCTTTCGATTTATTAAAATTTAAGAGTATTCATTATTCTTGCATTATTTTATTTCAACCATCAATAAAATTATCTAATGAGTAGAAACGACAATACAAACCTTTTGGGATTCTTGGAGAAGCCTTCGCTTTTTCAGACTTGGAATCCGAAAAATCCCAATCGTAGAAGATCCAGAAGCAGGAGTCGCTCCAAAGACTCCAGAGTCTCTGATAAATTCTCGAATATTAATGGATTCGATGATAAATCTATCGATTCTGCTTCAAAAATTCAGCAAAGAGGAGACAAATCTAATTACCAGTATACTCAAAATAGAGCTCCTTAGCCAAGATTCTTCGGATAAACACAGTAAACCATCAACAAAGGAATCGCAAGCTCATTTACAAGAAATGTGAATGCCTAAACCTATAAAAATGCAGGATAAACCAACTTAACAAGCTTGCAATCAGCTCCCAATTTCGCATAAATTAATCAAAAGAACAATCTTTTGGATAATAACAGAGCTTATCAAAATATAGCTCATAATTTAGTTAATCCGACTAACGTGGCTGGTAATTTCGGACCTACGCCAAATAATAATTATTCAAGCACTTTCTTGACTAATAGTAACAATCCTCCACTTCAAGGGCCTTTTCAAGTTTTGGAGAAAATCGTGAAAAATGCAGATTATAACCAACCAAAGTTCTAAGTACCTCCTTCTCCGAAATCACAGTTTGGAGGCTTCGATATGAGAAGTGAAAGGTTTAGACAGCAAGACGACCAAATGTCTAATTTCAACAGGTCTGTAATAAGCCAGCAATAAAACAAGGTGTGGACTGACTTGGTAAGTTATAGTTCCAGCTTCGAAGCAGCCAGAGTTTAGTCAATTCAGTGCCTTTAAAACCTTTCAGTTCGTATTGGATCATAAATTGGAAACATAAACCTTAAAATCTAATCTTTAAACACGAAAATGGCAACAGCGCTTAATCGTGAGTTTTAGTAAATACGAAGGCGTATCACTTAGATAATAGAGAATGCGTTTCGAGAGAAACAAAAGTTTATCTATGATTACATGAACAAAAAGCAAGTTTAGTTGGCTGGAGAAATGATGAAAATAAGGTAAACTTTACTAAAAGAGAGCGAAAACATCGAAAGGATGAAGTAAAGACTTAAAACTCCTCAGTGGAGACAAGCAGCTGGAGAAATTTTGTCTACTGAAATGGAAAAGAAAGTAGAATTTATAATCCAAAAAAGTCATTAAATGAATCTAGGACAGTGGGAAATAGGCGATATTGGAAGCTCTCATCTAAGAAATATTTAAAAGTAGTTCAAAGAACTAATGAATTTGAGAAATAAATGATTCCTTCACTTTGTAAATTTCAGCTCCAAACTATAAAACCATAAAGTAACAGACAGAATCAGCCAGTTTTGCTTTATCTTTTCCTTGCTAAAACTGCCTATAACTATTTTACTTACTGCTCTATAGTCTAGTATTAAAACGTATTAAACTGATTTAATATCTTTTGTCTCTCTTCCTCCCCCATATATTTCCAATCTCTGTCCACTAATCTTTAAAGCTCTTCATGATTAAACCTTGGAAAAGCTTACACTGCATATAAAAGTGCTTCATTTTTCCAAATTTGCTAACCCAAGAGCTTAACATCTTTGGTGGTTGCATATTCAATAAAAGAATTGCATTTTCTTGTCAGCTCACTCAACTAAATAAGATTAGAGTTACAAATCTTTCTGCTTTTTAAATAGCCTTCAGTTTTTCAACATTCTTTCCTTTGAGCTAGATAATCTCTTTGTTGCTAATCACTGATTATTTGTCTGCCTTATTCTCCGAGATTTTGTTAAACATGTCTGTTAGCTTGATCTGAGTAGTCATGAAGGGTTTAGAACTTTCAGCTTTTAGATGACATTGATACATAAATAACTGACTATATAAAAATAGATTTTTAAGTGCCTCAAGTTGAGTAAAAAAGATTGATAAGCATAACTTCCAAAGCTATAAATGATCAAGGTTTGGGCTTATAGAGCTGTCGTTTCTACATCTCAGCATAATTCAAAGTTTTCTACCACTTGCTTAGCTGAGTGAGAAGAGGAGACAAATCAAGAGTCTACTCTATTGCTTATTACCATTATCTTTATAGCTATCTTTAAAGATGTTTTAAAGTACGCCACTGGTTGTTTTCACGAAGTTATGAGGATTTTGGCACAATTATCAAATCTTCACATATCTTTGTATCGTAGAGCACCTTGTGCTCATAGTTATAAGTATATTCCTATCTAGTCATATGTTTTAGAGGCTACTTTTAAACACTGTAGTTTTTGCTCACCTAAAAGGGTGGGGGCCAATAATGACCTTATTTTATATTAGGCAAACTTCCACCAAATTTCTCTTACACTTGAGATCTATTGGTAAATGAGAAAAGACCTTCAGGAATCTGCTCCTAAACAAGTATAATCTTATTAATAGTTTCATCATCTAAAAACTTTTGGACTATTCCCCACAACATTTTTATTGAGAAATTGACTCTAACATTGTAGCAGCAATACAGCCGCATTCTGTAAGTCTCAGCTAAAAATTTGAATGCATTTTGGAGAGATCCAATCAATGCAAAAAAACTTTGATAGTTAGAATCTATTATCGTGACCCAGCTTTCAACCTGCCCCGGTATAAAATAATGCCTCATTAGGTACTAAAAGAAGTAAATTTGAAGTTAAAGGGATTGCTCTTCAGACAAATTGGCCTTTATCGACTTTTAAGCATCTATGACTACTATGGGTCTATAGTGACTATCTCTTCCTACGATATACAACATTCCTTGATGCTAAATAACTTCAGCTTTACCAAATACTTGGATATGTTTGTCGTAAAAGTCAAATCTTTAACCCTATTGAGGTATCTCATAAATACTCTCATTTACTCAATTGTCACATCGAATTTGTAGTCAGTGGAAATTAAGAATCGAAGCCTCAAAGGGTTATCCCAGTTTTAATCCAGCTAAATCCCTTTCTACTTAAGATAAACCTAAAAAGCTTGAAGTTGCTGTAGCTCATGAGGAGTATAAGTATTCTGTGCCCATCCGTCGAACAGCAATCTTCTGTAAACTTTGCCTTCGTACCGTTTAAAATCATCGGGAACGCTGGGATTGTTAGAGTGATAGGGGCAAAATAAGAAAGCTTCATTAGGAATGAATGGAAAATTTCCAACGTGATTAAGGTTTTTATACATTATGAGTAATTAATACCTTATTAACTTCCTGACATGAAACTGAAATTACTTTGGCCATTACTGATGCATTTCAGAAACTTTGCACTAATCAAAAGATTTGTTCTTTCGTTTTGAATCAAAAAAAAGATTTTGCTTTTTTATCTTTGAATGTATTAAGGGGTTGGGGGTT
>Ga0316217_10001122_pt1 | contig 36042 bp, 23 predicted proteins | sample 1anoAmetaG_FD_203633 | JGI IMG/M metagenome (GOLD analysis project Ga0316217, IMG submission 203633) | Freshwater microbial communities from Trout Bog Lake, Wisconsin, USA - 1anoA | ecosystem: Environmental > Aquatic > Freshwater > Lake > Hypolimnion/Profundal zone | place: USA: Wisconsin...
TGACGCCGATGGTTTGCAGGGTGCCGGCACGGACGTTATTGCCGTAGGCGCCATCGGCAGCCAGAGTGACGGTGGCTTCGTGGAAGAGATCGAGAGCCGAACCGGAGACAGCGACGCGGTAGCCGCTGGGGGTTCCCGTGACCGCCGAGCCGAGAGTACCGATGGCCGAACCGGCAGAAATCAGCGTGTAGTTGCCGAGCGTGGCGGCGCCGGTGACGTTGACGGTGCCGCCGGTAAGGCTGGCAATGCCCGTGGCGGTCAGCAGCTTACCGACGCCCAGGTTTAGGCTGCCGCCGCTGAGGGTGAGTGAGTTCACCGTGTTGGCGAATCCAGAAACATCCAAGGTTCCGCCATTGATGGTCATGGCGGAATTGGCGAAGAGCGTATTAGTTGCACCGGCATACAAGGTGCCGGAAGTCACGGTCGTATTGCCGGCATAAGTATTAGTGCCGGTAAACGTCTGGTTACCGCTGCCGGTCAAGGCTACGACCAGGGCGGTGTTACTGGGAATAACCCCGGTGATAGTACCGCCAAAGCTATAGGTGCCGTTGCCACCCAAGGTCAGGGTGCCGATGTTGCCGGCGGTGGTGTTGCTGTTGATGACCATACCTATGCCGGTCGCACTGTTTAAGCCGGCGATGGTGACGCTGGCGACGCCGGTGTGGCCGCCGGAGTCCTGGCTAGTGGGATTGGCGACGCTGTTGAGATCGAGGATGGAATTGGCGGAACTAAACGAGACGGTGTTCGGGGCGTTGAGCGCGGAGTTGTTGCCCAATTGCAAATCGCTATTGTTGGTAATCAACACGTTGCCGGTGTAAGTGGAGTTGTTCCCGGAAAATCCCACGAAACTATTCACGGTGATATTGCCGCTGCCGGTCAGGTTCCCGCCAAAGATAGTGCCGGGGTAGGCATTGCCGGTAGAACCACCCACGGTCAACGGCCCATTCAGAGTGATGGGACAGTTAAAGACCGGAGTGATGCCGGCAGCACCGCTATTGTTGATGGTCATTAGCCCGGTATCGCTGGCTGCAACAACAACTGCATTGCTGTAAACCCTGCCACTGGCGGCTTGCCAGGTCACGGGGGCGCTTCCTCCATTGTAACCCAGGGTCAGGACGGTTGAGTCCCATATGCCGGTGACGTTATTGCCAATCTGAATTGTCCCTGATTGGATGATTGTGGTCGGACCGTAGATGTTCTTCTTAAACTGGTAGGTGTTCGTAGCGCCGATATTAAGAACGACATCGATGTTGGCATTAAAGGTCATGAGGCAATTAGTATTGTTGAGGACGGCGCTACCGATCGTGATCGTTGCCAGTGTAGCGCTGCTGTTGGTGAGGATATTGTAGTTACCACCGACATAGGCCAAGCCACTGGTCGTAAGGTTGTGGCCGTTCATATCCAAAGTGCCGGTTATGTAGTTCAACTGGCCTGTGCCAATGGCGTTGTCGGCTCCCAATTGAACCGTGCCGCCGTTGATCGTGGTGGTGCCGGTATAGGTGTTTGTGCCAGCCAGGTTCAGTGTGCCGGCACCGGCCTTGTACACGGTGCCTGTGCCGCCGATATTACCGAAATAAGTCTGATTGCCGAAGAGATTGTAGGACAGATTGCCGTTGTTAGTGATATTGCTGGCGTTGTTAATGGAGCCATCGTAACCGCTGGTGCCGTTGCCAAGTTGCAGCGTGCCGGCGTTGATAGTGGTGGGACCGGTATAGGTGTTGGCACCGGTGAGGATCAAGGTGCCCGCGCCGGATTTGGTCAGGCCCGTGGGATTGGTGTTGTCGGCGATGACCGAGCCGATGGTCAAGTTGCTGTTGGTGCCGGTGGTGTTGTTTTGGATAACCACCAAATCGGCACCGTTGGCACCTTGCAGAGTGCCGCCGAAAATCGCGGATGAATAGTTGCCGACGGTGCTGGTTTCCAGAATACCGCCGGTGGTGATGGTATTGGTTCCGGCCAGGGTGACGGTGTAATTGCCGGCGTTGTTGAAGCGCAGGCTGTTGGTGGTGTTGCCGATGCCCGGCGAACTGCTGGTGGTAACGGTGGTGTTATTGGCCGCAGCCCAAGTGTCGTTCTGATAGGTGGCCAAAGCGGTAATGTTGCCGGCGACGGAGCCAGTGCCGGCGCTGACCGCCCAGTTGTTATTACCGACGGTCGCCCAACCGCCGAGAATGCCATTGCTGCTGTTGCCGGTGGTGGTGGTGATGTTGCCGGTGTTGGTGAAATTGACGGTGCCACCAACGTTGCGCGTGATAGCGCCCAGGGCCACGGTAAGGTTACCGGCGGAAGAGCTAACGGCGGAAGAGCCGGGGTTGAAAGTGGTGCCGGCAAAGCTTTGGTTGCCGGCGATGGTTTTGGCATAGGTCAAGGTACCGCCGCCAAGAGTCAGGGCGCTGACGGAGTTGAGCGAACCGGTGAGCGAGATGGTGCCGCCGTTGATGGTGGTGTTGCCGGTATAGGTATTGGCCCCGCCCAAGGCCTGCGTGCCGGTGCCGATCTTGGTGAGACTGCCGTTGCCGCTGAGCGCCGCGGTACAGTTGCCAGCGGCGTTGTTGCTGCCGATGGTCAAGGCGATGGCATTAGCACCGTCGTTGAGGGTAAGGTTAGCGCTGCCGCTCAGGCCGCCGAGGGTGAAATTACCGCCGACGGATTGATCGAAGATAACCGTGCCGGTGGTTAGGTTCAGGGTGCTGCATCCCAAGGCCAGGGAATTTTTCAAATCCAGCGTGCCGGCGGACACGGTGGTGGTGCCGGAGACGGTGTTGGCCGCGGTTAGAGTCAGCACGCTGGTGGCGTTGCCGGAGACGGTGATGGCGCCGGTGCCGCTGATAACGCCGGCATAGGTCTGATTGCCGAACAGGTTATAAGAGAGAGTCGCGTTATCGACGATGGCAGAACTGGAGGCGAGGTTGCCATCGTTGCCGCTGGTGTTATTGCCAAGCTGCAAGGTGCCGGCGGAGACGGTGGTGACACCGGCATAGGTTTCGTTGGCGGTCACGGTCAAGGTGCCGGTGCCGATTTTGGTCAGGGTGCCGCCGGCACTGGTCAGGGCGGTGGCCCAAGCGACGTTGTAGCTGTTGGTATCGGCGTTGTACTGCTGGCCGGCGGCGGTGCTGAAGCGGCCGGAATAGTCGTACTTATTGCTCGCCGAGTACTGTAAATAGCCGCCGTTGAGAACGATAGAGCCTACGGCGGTGTTGTTGCCCAGCGGCCCGGAGGTGCCGGTGATTTCCGCCACACCGAGGTTGATTTCGCCGGCATAGAGGGTGGTGCCGCCGGTATAGGTATTAGCGCCGGTGAGGGTCAACGTACCGGTGCCGAACTTGGTCAGGCTGCCGTTGCCGCTGAGAACACCGGAGTAGGCGGTGGGGCTGCTGTTGTTGGTCCCGACGCTCAGGGCCACGGCATTGGTGCCGTCATTGAGGATAAGATTACCACTGCCAGTCAAACCGCCGAAGGTGAAGGCATGAAGGCTGACGGAAGGATCGAAGGTGACATTGCCGGTGGCGGGTACGGGCGCGGTCAGGGTGCTGTTTTCCAAAGCGAGGCCGCTGACCAAATCCAAGGTGCCGCCGGACACCGTGGTGGCGCCGGAGAAGCCGTTCTCGAACGGCTCAGCATTGAGGCCGGCCAGCGCCCAGGTGCCGGCGCCGGTTTTGGTCAGGCTGCCGGCGGTGGTCTGGATGTTGCTGCTGATGGTGCCATTACCGGCACCGGCGAGCGTCAACGAAAAGTTCCCGGTAATCGCGCCCAAGTTGGCCACGTTGAGGATACCAGCATCCGAGCCAATGGTCGAGGCTGATTGGAGGGTGATTAAACCAGAATAGGTATTGTTACCGCTGACGTTTTCCAGAGCGCCGTTGGCGTTGCCGGTAACGCCGGTTCCGTTGAGGTTCAAAGGAACCGCCACGGTGGTGGAGATATTGCCCTGCATTTGCAGCGCCGCGCCAGTATACACGGTAGCGCTGGTGGCGTTGCCCAAAGCCCCGGAATTGGCAATGAGCAAGGCGCCGCCGACGACCTGGGTGTAGGCCTGGGTGCCCATGTAGCTGTTGGCGGCCGTGAGGGTGAGCGTGCCGGTGCCCAGTTTGTCCAGTCTTTGGGTGCCGGTCAGAGTGGAAGCGAAGGTGACATTCTGGCCGTTGGTGTCGATGGCCAAGTATTGGTAGCCGGCCGTGCTAAAGCGGGAGGAGTAATCGGTGTTGTTGTTGGCGCTGTACTGAAGGCGACCGCTGGTGTTGCCAAAGTTGATGGTGCCGGTGGTGCCGATGGCACCAGCCGACCCCAGGTTAAGGATGCCGGCGTTGAGAGTAATGCCGGCGGGGAAAGTATTGTTGCCATTGAGGGTGAGGGTGCCAATTCCGGTCAGGGTGATGCCGCCGGTGCCGGTGATGTTGCCGCTGAAGTCGGTGCCTTGGGTGAGGTTGTTGGAGTGGGCGAAGGACAGGGTTCCGTTGTCAACGATGGCACTGCTGGTGGAAAGATTACCGGCGGTGGTGCTGCTAAGGATGCCATAGCCGCTTTCGCCGCCGAGTTGCAGTGTGCTGCCGCTGTTGATGGTGGTGTTGCCGGTATAAGTATTGGCGCCGGTGAGGATGAACGTGCCGGTGCCGGTGGTGGTCAGGTTGCCGGCACCACTGAGAACCCCAGCGAAGCTGGAAGAGGTATTGTTGTTGCCGACGGTCAGGGTCACGGGGTAGCTGGCGGTGTCGGTCAAGGCGATGTTGCCGTTGCCGCTCAAGCCGCCCAGGGTGAAATTGCCGCCAACCGATTGATCGAAAGCGACCGTACCGGTGGTTTGCTTCAGGGTGCTGTTCTGCAGGGCCAGGGTGGCGTTCAGGTCCAGGGTGCCGCCGGCAACCGTGGTGGTGCCGGACACGGTGTTGTTGCCGGTCAGGGTTAGCACACTGCTGGTGTTGCCGGCCACGTTCACGTTGCCAGTGCTGCTGATAATCTTGGCATAAGTCTGATTGCCGTAGAGGTTGAAGGATAAAGTCGCGGGGCTGGTGACGGTGATATTGCCGGCAATGACGCCATCGTAGCCGCTGGTGTTATTACCAAGCTGCAAGGTTCCGGCGGTAACCGTGGTGTTGCCGGTATAGGTGTTATTACCGGTGAGAGTAACCACGCTGTTGGCGTTGCCGGCCTTGGTCAAGACACCGGTGCCGCTGATAACGCCGGCATAGGTCTGACTGCCGTAAAGATCAAAATACATGGCGTTGTTCGTGGAGCTGTTGTTGGTAATATTGCCGACAATGGAGCCATCGTAGCCAGCCGTGGCATTACCAAGTTGGATAACGCCGCCAATAATGGTGGTGACACCGGTATAGGTGTTGGCCCCGGCCAGGGTGAGGGTGCCGCTGCCGTTCTTGGTCAGACTGCCATTGCCGCTGAGAACCCCGGTGTAGGCCGCGGGGCTGGTGGTGCCGTTGATGGTCAAAGCCACGGCATTGGGCGTGGCCGCGTTGTCCTGGAGGGAAAGATTGCCGCTGCCGGTCAAGGCCCCAAAGGTGAAGGCATGGCCGGTGATATTGCCGAAGACCAAGCTGCCGCCGTTGAGGGCCACCGTGCCGGTGCCGGTTGCGGCCGCGACGTTAAGCTGTAGCGTACCGGCATCGAGGTTGGTCGTGCCGGTATAACCGTTGGAACCGCTGGAGGGTGCGAGGATGAGCGTACCCGGGCCGGCTTTGGTCAGGCCCATGCCCCCGCCGGTGTTGTTAATGAAGATGCCAATGGTCAGGTTGCCAAGCGTATCATTCTGGATCACGACCAGGTCTTTGCCGCTGGCGCCATTGAGCTGGCCGAGGGTGCCGGACGCGATGGTTTCGTTAGAGGCACCAACGGCGCTGGTCATCAGAATACCGCCGGTACTGATGGTGTTACCCGTGTTTGTCAAGGTGACCGTGTAGTTACCGGGGTTGTTGAAGCGCAGGCTGTTGGTCGTGCTCCCGTTACCAGGTGTCTCGTTGCCAGTCACCGTGGTGTTATTGGCCGCGGCCCAGGTGTCGTTGGTGTAGGAAGCCAGCGCGGCGATGGTATACGGTGATGATCCGGTGGCGGCAGCCCAATCGGTGCCCTTGACAGTAGCCCAGCCGCCGAGGATGCCGTTGCTGCTGTTGGCCGTGGTGGTGGTAATCGCGCCGGCGTTGCTGAAATCGACCGTGCTGCCAACATTGCGGGTGATGCCGTTCAAGGCGATGGTGTTGGTGGCGACGTTTCCGGTAATGGCGGAGGCCCCGGCGTTGAGGATGGTGCTATTGAAGGTCTGCGTATTGGTGCCCGCAGTGGTTAAGTTCAACGTACCCCCACCGAGTATGAGGTTGCTGTTGGCACCGTAGTCCGCAGTGGTAGGGCCGGCGATTTGGATCGTGCCGGCGTTAATCGTGGTATTGCCTTGATAGATGTTGGAACCGGTCAGGGTCAGCGTGCCGGTGCCCGCCTGCGTGATATTACCAGTGCCGGAGATGATGAAACCACCCGTGCCATACGTCAGGTTACTGGAGAGATCAAAGGTTAGGTTGGCATTGTCAACAAGGAAAGAACTGGGAGTCGCTCCCGTCGTGCCGCCATTGCCGATTTGCAGCGTGCCGGCACTGATCGTTAAATAGTTGTTCACGCCGCCGAAGGTATTACTGCCGGTGAGAATGAGCGTGCCGGTGCCCAGCTTGGTCAGGTTGCCGCCGCTGCTGGTCAGCCCGGTGGCGAAAGTGACGATCTGACCGTTGGTGTCAATGGCGTACTGCTGGCCGGCGGTGGTGCTGAAACGACCGGAGTAGTCGATGTTGTTTAAGGCGCTGTATTGAAGCGCGCCGCCGCCGTTGGTGGCGTTGCCAAAAGTGATGCTGCCGCTGCTGCTACTCAGGGCGGTAGCCGAACCCAGGTTAAGCGTGGCATTGCCGCTGATATTGATGGCGCCGGTGTAGTTGTTGTTGGCCCCGTAGAGATAAACAATGCCGGTGGTGGCGTTACCGGTGACGTTCAGGGCCGAGACATTGGCGCCAAGGGTATCGTAGATGCCCACGCGGGCGGTATTGCCGCCGGTATTGTTGATATTGACGGTCAAAGCGCCGGTGGCATTGAACGTGGTGTTGGATGCCGCGCTGCCGATTAACACGGTGGCGGTGGTGTTGCCGGTGTCACTGATGGTGGTGTTGCCGGTGCCCACGATGTTCGACAGGATCTCCAGCGGCAAATAACCCGTGGAAGGCCAAGCGGTCTGGGTGGAAGCGTTGGTGATGGTCAAGTTACCGGCCAAGGTGAGATTGCCGATGCCGGTGATCGCCATGGAACCACCGGTTTGGGTGGTACTGTTGATAATCCCCGCCGCGCTGCCGCTGTTGTTCAGGGTGATGCCATTATTGTTGATGAGGACGAATTGCTGGCCGTCGCCGTTGTTGTTCATGGTGCCAAGCGTCACACCGCCGGCAAGGTCCTGCACGACGGTCGCATTTTGGTTGACGATAACGGTGTCACCAGCCACCTGGGGGTATCCGGCCGGGGTCCAGCCCGACCCGCCGACGGCGCCGACCACCTGGTCTGCGTTCCAGTGTCCGGTAGCGTCCCACCCGGGATAACCATTGTCGTAGTCATTCCAAGTATATGATGTCGCGCCCCGTGCGGCCGCGGCACCAGCGCCGACCAGCGCCAGCGCTGCCAGCAAACGCGCCGAGGAGATTGACCTGACGGCTGCCGCCGCCACCGCACGCACGCCACGCTTTTTCATACCGATAACCCGATTCATGTTGCTCATCGTCTTCTCCGTCATTGTATAAAGGGAACTGTTGATTCTCGGGTGTATATAACCCAATCGAAATGGACAATCAAGTCGATTTTACAATCATTTCAATATTAATCAATAATAGCATGATAGTCAACTTGTATTACAATCATCTTCACAATCTTCCGCGGCAAACCCACCAGTGGCATTCCCTTGTGGTCATTGTACGCCGGGATAATAGAAAAGATTCCCGGCCCACTTGGGATCGTTCCAAGCCACATACCCGGCTTCGGCGTGCCAGTCGTTGTAATAGATCGAGCGTATGGAAGCAGGATGGGGCGTGTTATTGACGGTGCCTGGATAGCTGATACTGTCCCAATCCACATGCCCGTTGTTGGTCGGCAGCGGCGCGGATAGGTGCTCAATCAAGAGCGGATACGGCCCGTGGTGGGGTTTGACGTTGTAGCTGCCCTTCCCATAAAAAGGGATCTGGCTAAGCCTGAAACCAATATAATACTGATACCCCTGCGAATCCAAGAGATTGCTTTGGTCGGGATTCTGGTTGGTACAAGATATCCAATTCACCATTTTGTAAGTGGTAAAGCTGGGCAAATTGGGAAACGGAACATAGATTGGGGTGCGATCATCGCTCGGGCAGAAAAATACGCCTCGTCGCGCGGTATTGTCGGCAAGATTGGTCACGATGTAGCTGTTGACGCACAACCGGCCGATCCAGCCGCTGCTGCCACCGGCGGTGCTTTGGGATCCGTTGCTGTATTGCTGAACTTCCGGCAGCCAAGTGTTGTTGTCATTGGAATAGTTCAAGATCGCCATGCCAACTTGGCGGATGTTGGACAGGCAGGCGGTTTGTGCCGCCGCGGCGCGGGCCTTGTTCAGCGCCGGCAGCAGCAACGAAATCAACACGGCAATGATGCCGATAACCACCAGCAGCTCGACCAGGGTAAAACCACAGCGGCGGGCGGTAGGGGCAGCGACATTAAGTGACATATCCATCGGTACGTTTTTCCAACTTGCCGGGATCATCTAAGCGCCGGTGCTTGCCGAAGAGCCTGTATGTAAAGTCACTGTCCCGCGGCACCTGCGGCGGCGCGCTTGGTCTGCCAGTATTGCTTGATCCAGGCTTGGAAGCTTTTGCCGGCGGCGGTGTCACGGCCGCTGAAGGTAATGGCGGCAATCGCGCTGTAGCGGATCGATTGTTTCTGATCGCTATCCCTGGGAAATACGCGGATGAAACAATCGGCCAAGGCTGGACCGGTGCTTTGACGGTCAAATATGTAGCCTTCAATATGCTGGCCGTCTTTCAGCGTCAGCGTGACATCGCCGCGGTAATCGAAAGCCTTTTCCAAGGCATCGCGGATTGCGGCATCGCTGGCCAACGGGGGAATCCAGCCTTCCAGTGAGGCTTGCGCGGCGTCGGGATGAGATGGGGTTTCCTGCGGCACTTACACTTCCTGAAGTTCCGGCTCGGGCTTTTTGCCCGCAATCGTCAGCGGAACCATCGGCTCGAAAGAGCTTTGGCTGGCCTGGGTCAAGTCAGCCGCGGCTTTTTCATCCGCATAGTTACCGGCGAAAAACATCGACTTAATCGTGCGGATCATGCCGCCCACCGAGCCAAAGGTGTCATCCACCGCGCTGGCTTCGTAACCGCTGTGAACCATGCAATTGGCACAGCGCGGATTACCGCTGCCGGTGCCGTAATCCGCCCAATGCGTGGTTTCCATTAGTTCGGCAAAGGTTTCGGCGTAGCCATCCTGAAGCAGATAGCAAGGCTTTTGCCAGCCGAAAATGTTGTAGGTGGGCATGCCCCAGGGGGTGCAGGCGTATTCGCGCCGGCCCATTAAATATTCCAGGAACAGCGTGCTTTGGTTGAACGCCCAGCTCTTTTTCCGGTTGGCCAGAATGGCGTTAAACAGCCGGCGGGTGCGCTGCTTGCCCAGGAAATGTTTTTGATCAGGGGCTTTGTCATAGCTATACCCCGGCGAAAGCATCATGCCTTCCACGCCCAGTTGCATCATCGCATCGAAAAATGCCCGCACGGCAACGGGGTCGGCGCCATCAAACAGCGTGGTATTGGTGGTCACGCGGAAGCCACGCTTGACCGCCAGGCCGATCGCTTCGGCGGCCAAGTCATAAGTGCCTTCGCGGCAAACGGCAAAATCATGCTCGTCGCGCTGGCCATCCAAATGCACGCTGAAAGTGAGGAATTTGCTGGCGGTGAACCAATCCAGCTTTTGTTTCAGCAGCAAGGCGTTGGTGCAAAGGTAGACATATTTTCCGCGCGCGACCAAACCTTCGACGATTTGCTTAATTTGCGGATGCAACAGCGGCTCGCCGCCGGGGATGCTGACCATGGGGGCGCCGCATTCGTCCACGGCGGTAAAGCATTGCTCGGGCGTAAGCTGCCTTTTGAGAATGTGGGCCGGATACTGAATTTTCCCGCAGCCGGCGCAAGTCAGGTTGCAGCGGAACAGCGGCTCAAGCATCAGCACCAGCGGATAGCGTTTGCGCCCGCGAAGTTTCTGCCGCAGCACGTAGCTGGCAACAGTCCACATTTGGGAAATCGGTACAGCCATGGGTCCAGAAGGATAGCGGTAGCAGATGCCGGTGTCGATGGACGACCGGTTATTTGGCGATTTTACCGTCCGCTGGCATCAAAGGGCGATCGGCTTAATCCAATAAAAACAGCACGGGCCGAAAGCCCGTGCTGGTGTGTAATCGCAATTCCCAACGCAAAGAAAGTCGGGAATGTTGAACTCAAGCGTCCACTTTCTTACGCGGCCGAATCAATAGCGGCAGCCCGGCAAGGAACAACAAGCTCATGCTCGCCGGTTCCGGCACCACCGCGATGTCGGTCACGTCCACGGCGGTCATGCCGTCCGCAGTCTCACTGGTGAAGTTAAGCCCAAAGGTCTGCGGATTGGTCAGACCGGTGCCCGTGAGCACCACCGCCAACTCCAATGTCTGCCCACCGTCGTGGCTGTTGGTGTTGGTCAATAACGTGTAAGCGCCCGGGTTGTCGTGCTGGAGCGTGCCGGTCACGCTGCCGCTGAACGATTCCACCGTAGCTACCACACCGGTAGGTAACGATTGGTCCACAGTCAAATTCAAATCGGCAATGATATCAGCCAATTCCTGCGACGATGGCGCCTGCGTGCCGTTGCCATCAGTCACCTTGAGTGCCACCGCGATGATCTCGGTATCATTATTGACAAACCCGCTGATCTTCACCGCGCCGTCGGTGGCGGTGGCGTTACCGATCTTGTTTAACAAGCCCGGTACGTAATAGCCCCCGGTGTACGTGTTGGTCACGGTGATCGTGCTAGAGCCGCTGGTGTTGCCTGGGTTGCTGGTGCCGACATACGCCGGCGAAGCGGAACCGGTAGCGGTAATCGTCAGCAACGCCGAGTGCGAAACAGCGGGGGTCAAGGTCTGGCTGGCTTCCCGTACGGCGACCTGCCCGGAGACAGTGCCGTTTCCCGAATTGCTGTTAAACACTTCGGCAGTGTCGTACGTGGTGCTGGTGGTGAACGCCGGCGTCGCAGTGCTGTAGTTGCCTTGGACCAGTAGCCCCGCGTTGGTATAGCCGTCGACGTTAGTACCCCAGCTCGTGTCCCCTGAATTAGACTGTATCCCCCCCGGCGACGTAATGTTAAGGCCTTTCGCCGCAATGGCGCTGGCCAAGTTTCCTGCGGTCTGTCCAAATCCGAATACCAAGACTTGCGTAGCGTTTCCGCCCTGGGGCTGCACCGCCGAGTAGCCATTATTGGGATCGAGATTTTGATTTGAGCTGAAGCCAAGTGAATAGGCTTTCTTTGCGTGGTTAAGAAGGGTGGCCTGCGGTGCCATTAGCTGGGGTGTGTTATAGGTAACGGCAGTGCTACCAGTCCCCGTCGTGATGGAAGCTGCGTCATAGCCAGTGAAGTTCACGCTGAAATTGGCAATACCCAAGTTGGTGCTGCTGGAGTTGTCCACGGCATAAATGGCGAACTGGTTGGGGATGTAGTGGCCCGTGCCGTCGTCGTTGATCGACAAAATATAAGTTACGGTCGGACTACTGGATGCTGGGGCGATCGTGCCGGCCTTTGCTGCCTTGACCTGTGTCAAGCCCGCCACCGCCGCGCCCATCACTGCCGCCGCGCCCGCTCTCTTTGCTCCGTGCTTCATGGCGATTACACCTTTCTTTTTTGTGGACGGTCCGAACGGGACCATCCTGACTTGCCTGTAGTAGTTCTCAAGCGGCGAGAAATAATCTTCCTCCAATATTCCGCTAGATAAGGCCTACTACCTTTTTTGCCCTATCCGATACGACGGAATATTAACGCGCCTCGGAACGAATGCAAGGGAAAAATCGAGAAATTTCGTAAGTTCTTCAGATTTTTCTGTTCCGACAAGACGAGCTGTATATCCCCGATTGCGACATTTGCATTGGCTGTTTTTTGACAAACGGCGATTTTGTGACGCTAATAAGGGTTTCTGCATCGGTCAGTAGTGCTGATAATAGTCATTTTAACCATCCAGATGGGCCACCAAATCACCCCAAAATGGGTTTTCACCAAGAGAAATTTTTCGGCCGAATACAAAACGCGACTTGACACGCCACTTGGATATGGACCAGACGCGGGTTTATCGCACCGGGTATGTGGGAAGCCATTAGCCCCGGGTGATGTTCAAAGTTTTTGGCGCGGCAGGACCGCTTGATAGCGTACCAACTTGTTTTTGATGCTATATTCCCGCCTATGACACTCACGTGTCGCATATTCCGCAGCATTGATGAAGTGAATCCGGCCGATTGGCGGACGCTTGGCGATCCGGCCGGCGATCTGGCGATGGACCCGCGGCAGATTCGCACGCTGGAAAAATCCTTGGCAGACCAGTTCAAGACTTGGATCGTGCTGGTGCAAGAGGGCGACACCCTGCTCGGGGCGGCATGTTTGGCGCTGTTTCGCGTGGATGCGCTGGAAACCACCGGGCCGCGCTTGCGGGCGATTACCCGCCAGATACGCCGGGTGTGGCCGGGGTTCTTGCGGATTGGCGTGGTGTTTTGCGGGCTGCCGATTCCTTCGGGAAGCACGCATGTGCGTCTGGCGCCGGGGATTGATCCGGGGCCGGTGCTCGGGCAAATCGACCAGGCCATGCGGCAACTGGCACGCGACAACGGCGCGCACCTGCTGACCTGGAAAGAATTGAACGCCGAAGAATCGTCGCGCCTTGCCGGTACACTGCAAACGCTGGGATATTTGCCTGGCGATATTCCTGCCGAACATACGCTGGAAGGTGGTTTCCGCAGTTTCGACGACTATCTGCATCAGCTCAAAGCCCGTTATCGCCAGCAGATTACCCGCTCGCAAAAGAAGCTAACGGCAGCGGGTTATCGCGTGGCTTTTGCCACCGGCAAAGATATTTGCAGCATTTACACCGATCGCGTGCATCAGCTTTATCTGAACGTCCGCGACCGTTCGCAATACCGGCTGGAAACGTTTAGCGCCGATTATTTCCGCAACCTGGCCGCGGCATTTGGGGAACAGGCGATATTGACTTATGTCCTGGATCGCGACGAAATCGTGGCGTTTCTGTTTACGCTGACGGCCGGGACGACGCATTACAATTTGTACGCGGGGATTGATTATGCGCGTAACGATCAGGCCGATCTTTATTTCAACGTGCATTACCACGGGATGGACCGATCCTTTCAGCACGGGGCGAAGCTGATTCATCTGGGGCAAACCGCCGATGATTATAAGAGCAGGCTGGGGTCGGTCGCCTGGCCGCTGCATTTTTACGCGCGGGCGGTCAATCCGGTAATGAACGCGGGGTTGCGGCTGGTGGCGAAGTGGGCGTTCCCGGCGATCGCCCCACCGCCGTCGTACCATGTGTTTCGCGAGGACATGCCGGTGGCGTCACCTGCCGCGGCCGCCGCCATCACACCGGATCATGCCACGGCGCACCATTCTCCCAGCCGTTGATTGCCTGGCGCCAAGCCCGCCAGCGTTGCCGCAGGGCAACCAGCGTGGGGTGCGCCTTGGGAGCGTCGGCAAGGTCGTGCTCTTCGTGGGGATCGGTGTGCAAATCGAACAGTTGCTCGCACAGCGGTTGCGCTTCCAGATAACGAGTGTACTTCCACCGCTGGGTGCGAATGCCCTCGGAAACCGCCAGCGGCCCCACCACCAATCCCGGAAAATTCATCCCGTAAAACCATTCCGAACGCCAATCCACCAGCTGCGGCCGCGTCAACGCCAGCAGGCTCTTGCCCTGCATCGACGGCGGAACAGGCACGCCGGCCAGTTCCAATAGCGTTGGGGCCTGGTCGATATTCAACACCATTTCCTGGCGCGTCGTTCCCTGCAAATTCTTCGGCAAACGCGGATCGCACAAAACCATCGGGGTGCGAATCGACTCTTCGTGCATCAGCCATTTGCCGCCGAAGCCATGTTCGCCATAAAACGAACCATGATCGGAGGTGTAAATCACCACGGTGTTTTCCTGCACGCCCAGTTCGCGCACCGCGGCCATGATTCGCCCGACACCGATGTCCAGGCCGGCAATCAGCCGGTACAACGATTGCATCGTTTCCTGATAAACGTGCGGAAAGAAATCGGTGGCTTCGCGCGTGCGGTTCAGCGTTTCATCCAAAAAAGCGGGGATCGGTGTGCCTTGCCGCGGCCTTGGCGCCGGTATCGTGGCACCCTGGTATAGGGATGCCAGTGCCTTGTCATAGGGATACTTGGCATAAATCCCCGCTTGGAAGCGGCCCATATCCTCCACGTGCGGGGCTTTGAAACTAACCTGGAGAAAGAACGGTTTGCTTTGATCGCAACCGTGCAAAAACGCCAACGCCTGCTCGGTCTGCCGCGTGGTCAGGTGCTTGGGGTTTCCCGGTTCAAAGTAGCTGCCTTGGCCGGTGTAGCCGTCAAAAACATCGAAATCGTCCCGGGGCGGCACCGCGCCATCCATGCCCCACTTGCCGACAAATCCGGTGTAATACCCTGCGGCGCGCAGCAAGCGAGGATAGCTGTTGTCCCGCACCGCGGGCGTCAGGGTGCCGTCGAAATCCACCACACCATGATTACGCGTATGCAAACCGGTGAGAATGCCGGCGCGGCTGGAACAGCAAATGGCCGTGGTGGCGAAAGATTGGGTAAACCGGATGCCCCCGGTGGCCAGGGCATCAATGTTGGGCGTCTGGAGAATAGGATTCCCGGCGCAGCTCAGCGAATCGGCACGCTGATCGTCGGCGACCAGAAGAATCAGGTTGGGCTGCCGGCCATCACGTCGTTTAACAACGTTGTGTACCAGCGGTTTTGGGCGACTGCTGCATAGCGGGATCATCGCCACCGTCGCGGCGGCGCCTGCCAGCGCCGCATTCCGCAGAATGGTGCGCCGACTGTATTGCTTGCCTTGGTTATCCATGGGATCCCTCACTCACCGCGCCCGCTCTGCCGGGCGCGGTTAATGGCCGCGATGATCTGCTCGTGAACCTGCCGTGGCGCGGCGATGGTTTGCCACACCGACGCGGGCATCTGTTCGTCGGCGGGAATGATTTCGATGCTGCCGACCAAAACCAGCTTTTCGCGCATGGGGGAAACCAGGCGCGTGCGGGCGATTTTGCGCAGCGGGCAATCGAAAATCTCCAGGTGATAAACCCCGTTGATGCTCATCACCCGCCAATCGGTCAACACGTACAACCGGCCCATCCACTGGGCCGTGGCCACCAGCAAGCGGCCGCCGATCAAAAGGCCGGCCATTTCAAAACACACCCGATCGCGCAGATGATGGGTGGCAAGCGAACCCATCATCGCCGCCAGCAGCACCACCGCGCTGAACCACAACGAAATGAAGGGGATCAACCAGAGCGACGGCTTAATCACCAGTTGCACGATTTCCCCGTCACGCAGCAGATGGGTGCTGAGCAACACCGCCAGCGGTGTGGCCCCCGCCACCGGAATGGCCGCGGCTTCAACATAAACCACCGGCGGACTTTTCGCGTTTTTTTCGTCCTGGCTCATGTGCTCTTCTTCTGCCCCGCAATCGCCTGCGGACGCAACGTGACAATGTCCGGTAGATTACGATAATAATCATTATAATCCAGCCCGTAGCCAACCACAAATTCATCGGGAATATCAAACCCCACATAATCCACCGGCGTTTGCATGGCCACCGGGCGGTTCTTCCGCAACAGCACGCAGGTTTTCACCGCAGCCGCCCCGGCGGCACGCACCGCCGGAACCACCGCCCCCAGCGTGCCACCGCTGTCCAGGATATCGTCCAGAACCAACACATGCCGGCCGCGCACGTTGCCCAACTTTTTCCCCAGCAATTGCGCCCCCTGCGAACGCACGCTTTGCCCGGGATAACTGCTCACCGTCATCAACCCAATCTGCATGGCAATGGGAATATTACGAATCAAATCGGCACAAAAGATCATCGCCCCGGTCATAATCGGCACAATCATTACCTCTCCGCCATTGAGTTTGTCCGGGGCATGATCGGCCGTGATCTGCCCCGCCAATTGCCGAACCTTCTCGGCAATGCGTTCGTGCGAAATCAGGATGCGGTCGATATCGGCGTACATGGCCGGGAATATACCACGCCCGTGCGGATTTACCGCCCCCGGCCGCATCCGAAGTGAGGCCGTCGCGCTCCGGCTCAGCCTTTCCACCCTTCCCACCTTCACACCCGGCTTTGTTTCCGCTCTTCGCTTTTCGCTTTCGCTCTTCTACAGGACGTACCCTTATGCTGCTCGGCCTGATCGCATTCCTGGCTTGGCGCTGGAGCGTGCCGGCACACCAATCGGCCCGCTGGACACGTTGATCGCCGCCCACGCCCTATCGTTGGGGCTTACCCTCGTCACCAACAACGTGCGCGAATTCCGCCGCGTGGCGGCGTTGCCCATCGAAGATTGGCTGGCTCCTTGACCGAACCAGCGGAACGTCCGCCACCCATTCCCGACCGCCACGTCAACGCATCCCGATTCCGCACACGCTGTGGTCAACAGATATAATATGCGACCGCCCCATCGCCGGCGGGAAAAGTCGGCCCAAGGCGATGCCCCTGGGGAGCGGTGCCAAAGCGAAAGGTCTTCTTCGCGCTCCTCGCCCCTTCGCGGTTAGATGGTTTTGGTTGTCGGCTATGCCGCGCCGGGCTATCCGTGGTTCAAGTTCTTCCGCGTTTGGCGACGGCAACGGTCGGCCGGTACATCCACCTGGTGGCGGTGGCGGGAAATTTTTCGGCTTGCATGTCAGTTTGGCATTTGTTAGGATATCGGACAAGCTGGCTTCATTGGGAAGCCGGGCGTTTGGTTTGCAGGTACGGATGTCAAGCGATAGAGACATTGCCTGGCGGGAAGGCATGCCGAAGTCCGAATTGCCGGCGGGCGACCCGCCGCGGTGGGATGACAGGGCGCATGACAAACTACATGACAGGTCATGTGCCTGTCGTGAACGGATTCTACTATTTGCTCATGCGGACGCACGACTTGCTGGAAGCAGCCTGCGGACTCATGGCATTTCGGCGGAAAAGCGGTTTGGCGATGAGAATGGGAATGTAAACGGTGAGAATGGGAATGAAATAAAAACCGGCCGGCAAAATGTCGCGGCGCGCATGACAAATAAAACAATTAGTCATGTGTCATGCGCGCACCTTGGCAACCCGCGCTGCGCTACAAAGTGGCGCGGCAGTCAGTACATCAGGAGATGGGAAAATACCTGCCTTCCCACCCTGTCACCTTGTCATCTTCGACGCTGCTGCCCTTGTAACCGCAGCGGCATTCCTTAAAATTCCCGGCTCAACCATTAACGAGGATTTATGGCTAATGATACCGTCGTCGCTTCCGCTCCCGTTGGTCATGCCGCCCATACCAAGGCGGCCGATTCGCAGCAGGGGCTGCGCGGCAAAATCAACCGGCCGATCACCATCACCTTTTTGGGGGCGGGATCGGGATTTTGCCCGAGCCTGTGCCGGGATGTGCTGCTGATTCCCGGGGCCGACCGCGGGGAATTCCGGCTGGTGGATGTGGATAAATCGCGGCTGACGATGATGCACAAGGTCATCACGAAGCTGATCGCCGATTCCGGGCGGGGCGACGGGTGGACCGTGCGGGCCAGCACCAATCGGCGCGAACTGTTGCCGGGCACGACTTATGCCGTGTGCTGCGTGGAAGTGTCCGGGCTGGCGTGCGTGAAGTTCGATAACGACATTCCGCTGAAATATGGCCTGGATCAGTGCATCGGCGACACCATCGGGCCGGGCGGGCTTTTCAAGGGGCTGCGCACCATTCCGGTGTTCCTGGATATTTTGCGGGATATCCGCGAACTGGCTCCCGCGTGCATCATGCTGAATTACACGAATCCGATGAGCATGATGGTGCTGTCGGCCGGACGGGCGGTGCCGGAAGTGCCGGTGGTGGGGCTGTGCCATAGCGTGCAGGGGACGAGTCATTTGCTGGCGGGTTATGCCGGGGTGCCGATTGATGAACTGGAATGGGAATGTGCCGGCGTGAATCACCTGGCGTGGTTTACCAAGCTGGCGCATCACGGGAAGGATCTGTATGCCCGCGTGCTGTACAAAAAGTTCGCCAAGGAAGTGGAGGAAGGGATCAAGGAAGCCGAGGCCGGGAAGGCGCCGCACGATGCCCGTAATGTGGGCACGGGCGAAAAGACTTGGAAGTATGATGATCTGGTGCGGAAGGATATGTGCCTGCATTTTGGGGCGTTTATTACCGAAAGCTCCGGGCACCTGAGCGAATATCTCCCCTATTACCGCAAGAACGACGAGGGGCGGAAATTGCTGCGGCCCTGCTACGACGGCGGCAGCCGGTTTTATGCCAGCAACTGGCCGGATTGGCGTACCGGGGCGGATAAGTATCGGGCCAAATTGGTTAGCGGCCAGGAAACCATCAAGCTGGAACGAAGCTGGGAATACGCCTCGTGGATTATCGAAGCGCGCGAAAAAGATTCGCCGTTCCGCATCCACGGCAACGTCATGAACAACAGCGAAAAGCCCGGCCAGCGCGGCAGCGGCGAAGGCGGGAAACTGATCACCAACCTGCCCGGCGACGCGGCGGTGGAAGTCGCCTGCATGGTCGATCGCAACGGCATCAGCCCGACGCGTTTCGGCGCTTTGCCGGCGCAGATGGCCCACATTTGCGGGGCCAACATGGCTTGCTTCGATCTGGCCGCCACGGCGTGCATCGAGAAGAGCAAGGATGCCGCGATTCGGGCGCTGATGCTTGATCCGCTGACCAGCGCGGTGCTGTCGCCGCGGGAAATCCGGGCGATGACGCTGGAGATGTTCGCCGCGGAGAAGAAATTTTTGCGGGGATACAAATGAACGGCGGCATTGCCTGAGGAGAACCGACATGGCTAAAAGAACGTTGCAAGGGAAAATCGCCATTGTGACCGGGGCGTCGCGCGGCATTGGCCGGGCCATCGCGGTGCGGCTGGCCAGCAACGGCGCGGCCGTGGTGGTCAATTATGCGAGCAACGCGGACGCCGCCAACGAGGTTTGCGCCGAAGTCAAAACGCACCAAGCCCGCGCCCTGGCGGTGCAGGCCGACGTCAGCAAAGTGCTCCAAGTCGAAGGGCTGTTTGACACCACGATCCAGCATTTCGGCAGAGTGGATTTTCTGATCAATAACGCCGGGGTGATTATTCATAAGCCGCTGCGCGACACGACCGAGGAAGAATTCGACCGCATTATGAGCATCAACGCCAAGGGCACATTTTTCGCTTGCCAGCAGGCCGCGCGGCGCTTGAACGATGGTGGCCGGATCGTCAATTTTTCGTCCACCTTGACTACGGTGATGATGCCCAACTTTTCGGCTTACGCCGCCAGCAAGGGTGCCATCGAGCAGATCACCCACGTGCTGGCCAAGGAACTTGGCCCGCGCGGAATTACCGTGAACTGCGTGGCTCCGGGAACGACCGATACGGAGATGCTGGGCGTTAACCGCACCAAAGAAGAAGACCAGCGTTATATCCAGGCCACCGCCCTGGGACGGCTGGGCCAGCCCACCGATATTGCCGACGCGGTGGCGTTGCTGGTCAGCGAAGACGCCCGCTGGATCACCGGCCAAACCATCCGCGTCAATGGCGGCATGATTTAGAGCCTAACCCCGAATCATCGTCAGCATCATCTTGAACCGGCTGATGGCCTTGAGGGCGTGCGGCTGATTGGCCGGCATAATCACGATTTGGCCGGCGGCCACGCGGATCGGCGTGCCGGCAATGGTCACTTCCACTTCGCCTTCCAACACGTTCACCAACGCATCAAACGGCGCGGTATGTTCGCTGAGTTCCTGCCCGGCATCGAAGGCGAAGAGCGAGACATTCCCCGTCTTCTGCTTGACGATCACGCGGCTCACCACCGCTTCAGGCTGATAAGCCACCAGCTCGACGAGTTTCAACGCCTTGGCCGCCAGCGATTCGGTATTCTCGATGTTCATGGGAACATCTTAGCCGCGCGCCGGGTCACTTGGCACCGGCAGGTAGCGAATCATGAACCAGTTGACAAAACGCGCCGGCGGTGTTGGTGAATGCTGAGTCCACGTGCCAGCCCGGCAACAGCCTTGGGCCATCATGCGCGGGATTAAACCCGATCAGCCAAACCGATGCCCGCCCGGCCAGTTCGGCCCGCACCCGTTCTAGGCTGCGCTGGCGTGACAGAATGAGCCAGGGATGATTGGCCGCGGGCTGGTAATAGCGAAAGCCCATGTACCAGGTTCCCGGGGCCACCCAGGGATTACCGCCGTAGAAAATGAGCAATTCATCCGTCGCGGCACTGGCTTGCAGATAAGCGGAAAATTCCCGCCAGTCTTCCTTGGCGGGTATCGGTTCCAGGGCACGTTTGCCGGCGAGCATTCCCACGGCCACGATGGCCAGAATGGGCACGATATAGCGTAGGCCGCGTAAGCGCCGCCAATTAAGCGAAACCACCGCGGCGCACACCCCGGGCGTGGCCAGCACGGTGTAACGCAGATAAACCATTTGTGTGGTGCCGGCCACCAAATCAATGCCGGCCACCAGGCCGATCACCAGCGTGGTCCACAGACACCATAGCAGCAGATCGCGCCGCCAACGCAGGAAAATCCACGGCAAAACCAGCGCTACGAAGGCGATGGTGATAATGGCCGGCGATGGCAATTCGCGGGCCACTTGACCGCCCAGCAGGTATTGCGTCGGCATGCCCACGATCCGCCGCAAGGTGTTCGGCACGTGATGCGCCGGCGGTTCCATCAGGAACACCGGACGCACCTGCGGCGACGAGCGCATCTGCCGCACGAAAAATGGCCCCCACGCGACGATCACCAAAACCGCGGCCGCAACCAGCGTCCCAACGGCGGCGCGGCGTGCTTGGCCGCGTAGTGCCAATACCGCATACAGCAGGATCGCCAACAGCGCTCCCGCCGCCAGATAATGCGTCAGCGCCGCAGCGGCGGAAAAGATGAACAGCCCGAGCAACCGCCGCCGCGAAACGCCGAATTTTTCGATTCGCACTAGGATCTCGGCCGCGGCCAGGCAAAGCGCGGTCAGCATCGCATAGCTGCGTGTTTCCTGAGCGAACTGAATCTGCCCGATGGCTACGGCCATCATGCCCGCCATCAGCAGGGCCGTGCGGCGGTCGTGCAACAGCCGGGCAATATCGAACACGATTAGCACCGCTGCCAGCGAAAACAGCACCGACAGTCCCCGCGTGGCCGCCGCGCCATTGCCCAGCACATCCATCCACCAGCGTAAGATGATGTGGTACAGCGGCGGATGGCTGCATTGATCGGCAATCGTCGGCCAAATGCACCACCACGATGGAGCATCTTTCAGCGCGGTCAGCTCGACTTGCTGATTTTGGATGATTCCTTCCGGCAGATGCGCATGCGCCGAGCCGCGGCCACTTGATATTTCAATCGACCAGATTTCGTCCATCCACAAGCTGGGACCACCCAGTTGCGCCAGGCGCAATGCGGTCGCCACAGCGAAAATGCCTAGCAACCCCATGGCGACGCCACGCCGGGAAACAACGCTCTGCCCATCCTGCTGCGGCATGGTGACTCACCCCGCCGTTTTGCCTGTCAGCTTCTGCTTCACCTCTTCCAAGAAATCCTTGCCCGGCACGGCATACGGGCGGAACTTTTCCAGCGTGCCTTGCTCTTCGCTGTAGGCCAACGCACGGAAAACGCCCAGCTTGTTAGCGGCGGGGGAATCGATCAAACCGCTGCTGTCGGCGGCGCTCATCTGGAACAAAATGCGATTGTCAAACTCGCGGGTGGAGTTGCGGTCCAGGGTGCGGTCGATGGCGGCGACGGTGTCGATCCAGCCGATCACGTGCATGCCCATGGCCGGGCCGTCGCGCAGCAGATCGGCGAAAACTTTGCCGGGATCGACCGGTTTGGGTTCGTCATCGCTGCTGGAAGAAAAGCCGAAACTGTCTTCCTGTTTGCGCAGCACGCGATAGCGCTGCAAGCCAAACGCCAGCACGAAAATGGCCGGGGGATGGCCGGAATCGGCGGTGTTGCGGGCGACCAGTTCATTGTTGATTTCGGTCATGGCCTCGCCAACGGCGCGGTATTCGACGTTCTTGACCGTGTGGCCGAGGACGGCGGCAACCTTGGCCAATACGCCAAATGACGGCGAATCAGCGGCGCTGCCGTCGAGAATGTAGAAGGTGGCGGTGCCCGGCGCGTGCTGCGCCGCCAAGGCCAGCAGGCTGGCCGACATAATCGCCAGAGCCTGTTCCTCGGCTTGGCCGATGATCAGCACGTTGGCGCCGCTTTGCCGGCGGAAAATCACCGCGGTGGGATCCTTGATGGCCACCGGTTCGCCCAGCCACGCCGACGGGCTAACCGACGTTTCCCATTTGGGAGATTGAATCAGGGACATCAGCTTGGCGTTCTTGGCGATATCCGCCGGGGCGTTGCCTTCAAACACGATGGCCGGTTGATCGTAAACATGTTTTTCGCCATCGGCCTTGGCCCGCACCAGTTTCAGGTAGCGTTCGCGTTGTTCATCGGAAAGCCAAGCCACCTGGAAGGGGCTGTTGCCTTCGACCAAGCCACCGGCATCGTTGTAAATCGCTTCGCCGGGGCGTGATAGCAAACGTGCCGCCGAGTTGCCGTCGCCCAGAATAAGCTGCGAATCGGCCTCGCTGGTCTGGAGCGCGATGCGCACGGCCATCTGGCCGATGGTGCTGCGTGACAATCCCGACGAGCCGCCGATGGTCTGCGAGCCGAGCAACACATGCACGCCAAACGCACGGCCTTGGCGTACCAAGCGGTCCAGCAGCAGCGCGGCGTCCTGGCCCAGCTTGTCGTCTTCGCTGAAGAATTCCTGGAATTCGTCGATAATCAGCAGCGTGCGCGGCATCGGCAGGCCCGATTCCTTGCGATAGGTGGCCAAATCCTGCACCCCCGCCTTGCGGAACAGCGTACCGCGGCGTGACAGTTCGGCGTCAATGCGCTGCAACACGCTCAGGCCGAATTCGCGGTCGCTTTCCACCGCAATCGCCCGCGCGTGCGGCAGCATGTAAGTGGCGTAGGTCTTAAATTCCACGCCCTTCTTGAAGTCGATGAGATACATCTCAATTTCATCCGGCGAATACCACATCGCCAGATTGCTGATTAGCGCATGCAACAGCGTCGATTTACCTGAGCCGGTTTTACCGGCCACCAGCGCGTGCTGCGCCACGCCTTTGCCCAGGCGGAAACTTTGCAGCCGGGTAGCCCCCGACCGCCCCACCGGCACCGCCAAATCGCCGGCGCTGCTGCGCGTCCAGAAATTCTTGACTTCCGGCGCAATCGCCGCAAACGACACTTCCACGCGATTGCTTTCCTTGGCGCGCTTGCCGACCATGTGCAGGATTTTGGTCAGATCATCCTCGGCCGGCGGCGCATCCAGCACCAGCGGGAACCGGCTGAACACTTCATCTCGCCATGTGAATTTGCCGTTCTCCCACACGAGATTAATGCTGTGCGATTCCAAATCATCCAGATGTGTGCCGCCCGGCATGTTCACGCGGGTATCGCGGAAAATCAGCGTGTAGACGCCGCAGCGTGCCCCGGTGGTGGCGATGCTGCTGAGCCGGCGGAACGCTTCATCGGAAAAATTCACCGGCATGTCGGCGATCACCAAAAAGCGGTACGGCTCGGCCAGTTCACCCGCCTGCGCGTTGTAATCGTCGATGGTTTCAAACTCGTTGCGCAGATATTTCTGGATCACCGTTTCCATGTGTTCGGTGAGATTCGCCAAGCGCTGATCGATCTGCTCAGTATCGGTCCAAATGCGCACGCCGACCAATTGTTCATCGTAATCGGCCAGGTGCATAAACCCGGCGAAATTCTGGCCCAGGCCGACGGGATCGAGCAGCGTGAAGCGCACGCGCCCCGGTGGAATGGTGGTCAGCAGCCGCGCCATCATCATTTGCAGCGCCGACAGCGCCGCCGTGCGGCCCGAGCGATCGGCATGGATCAACAGCGACGATTGCCGCGGAAACGCCATCAACGCCGGCACCGCAAAACGCTGCGGCAACTGCAAGGTAAACGGCCCATCGCCGGCAGCCTGCGCGGTGATATCCTTGACGTTCACTTCCAATTCGCCAAACCGCACCGTGGGCGGAAACGCCTTGGGGGGATCCCAGTTGGCCCAGATCGGATCGTCCCAGCCGGGATAAACCAGGCCATGTTCGCCAATGGGCGTCTGGATGCTGTGCAGGCCGTCGGCCCATTTCTTTTCCAGGGCGGCGCGGGCGGTGTCGTGTTCGGCTTTGATTTCCGCCAGAGCGGCCGCCTGGCGTTCGTTGATTTTCGCCACTTCCCGGTCGTATTTCTGCTGCACGTCGGTGTGGCTCTTTTCCAGCCATTGATCCAAATCGGCCAAGGTCTTGCTGCGCTGCTGCGCCAGCGCGGCGGCCTTGCGTTTGCATTCGGCGGTGTTGGCGGCCAGGGCCTCGTCACGCTGGCGGCGGGCTTTTTCCAGCAGCGGGCCGGCTTTATCGCGGGCAAACTGCGCTTCGCCCTTGTGCTGCTTGCGGGCTTTGACGATCGCCACATCCGCTGCCATCTGCGCCTGGTCCACCACGTCCTGGGCGGTGCGATAGGCATAACTCAGCGAATAATGCAACGGTACAAACGCCGCCGACACCGCTTTCCGCGCCGACGAACGCAGCAATGTCAGGGCCACCGTCAACAGCACGGCCATGCCGCCGCCGCTGATGGCCATCCACTTGATATCCGGCGTACCCTGGATCAGCACCGGCAGCCCCAGCGCCAACAGCACCAGCACGATCACGGTTAAATGCGGGCGAACGCCCACGAACAGCTTGGCCGCGCCCTGATTGCTGATCACCGCCAATTGTTGTTCGACATCCTGAAGATGCTTGGTCAACCTCGCTTCGGCGCTAGCGCCGGCAGCCTCGGCGGGTTCCTTGGGTGGTTCCCCGGCCTTGGCGACTTCTTCACTGGCAACGTGGCCATACTTATCCAGCAACGCGTAACATTCGGCGCGCTTGGCATCCAGCATGGCAATGTCGTTGGCGTTGCGCTCCCTGAGCTTGCGCAGTTCTTCACGCGCACGCGTCTCTTCGCCTTCCAACAGGCTGTCGGCCTGCCAGGTGGCCTCGTCCAGGTTCTTTTTCAGGGCCGCCTGAATCTTGTCGTATTCGTGGCGTGCCAGCCGTTGGGCCGATTCGTCCTTTTCTTTCAATGCTTCCGATTCGGTCTTATAGGTGGTTTCCGCCTCGGTCTGCCGCTGGTGATGCTTCTCGGCAATCTGTTGCTGCACGCTACGAAAATTCAGGTCCAGATCGGACAACGCCCGTTTGTGCTGTTTTTCCGCCTCGGCCGTGGCCTGGCTGGTTTGCTGCTCGATCTGCGCTTCGGTGGCGGCGCAATCGCCGGCCAAATCCACCAGATCGCGCAGCGCCCCGCGCTGGGCGTCGCGCCGCGTCGGCGGTAGCTTGGGCTTGTTTTCGTCAATCTCTTCCGGCGATTCCGGCTTGTTGTCGTCCACGTTGTCCATTAATGATGCCTGCGTCATTGATCCTCTTTATCAACACAATCAAAATAAACCCAAACCCCCGCCAAGCGGGGGCTAACGGAATCGGGTCAACCGCAATCACGCTTCACCTGCTGGAGGATTTGCGCCATGTGATCCATGGTGCTCACCGCGGTGCGTCCATCCTCTTCCAGCGTGCGGATGAACTTTTCCTCAAACGCATGGCTGTTGGCGTCGTCCCAACTCATGCGCAGTTCGCTCCACTTCATCACCACTTCGCGAATCAGCTTGCCGATCCGCGCCCGGCCTTCATGCATTCCCATGAGCAATCTCCTTGCAACATCTCACACCAGTGGCCAACTGCGTAAATCGCCCTGGCCGAAAACCGCCTGCAAACCGTTGGGGCCAATCGCCACCATCCCGCCCATCGTTACCGCGATGGCTTCGGCCAAATCCGGTCGCAACTCCAGTAGCCGCTTGACCGAGATAGCATTGTACGCTGCCGGCGGTGGACCATCGACCGGGCCAAGATAAACACATGTGCCGGAAATCCGCGCCACAACCCACGTGGCCCCGGCCGGTACGTCCTTGGCAAACACCACACGATCATCACCGTTGAGCGGAATCGGCATGGCCGAGGCCACAATGTGCTGGCGATCATCCGCATTGGGCGTGGCGATGGGCAACGCCAATTCGCCTTCTTCGGCCGCCGGCGCGAAATCCAGCACTTCCAGCGCGGGAATCTTGCCGCGATAGGCCACCGCCTGCGGATCGGGCTTGGCGGCTTCCACCAGCGCCTCGGCGCCGCGGGCCATCGACGGCGCGCTGCCGCCGTCGGCGCCCACCGCCGACGCCGCCATTTCCCCGGTGGTGGAAGCCACCTCGGTCGGTGCCGCCGACACGTACTGATCCAGCAGGCTCAAGGTATTGCCAAGCTGGGCGATTGCCGCCGGTACACCACCGGAAATCGCGCCGGCAAACCGGCCCATGCCGCCACGGTACATGGTGATTTCCTTTTGCAGCTTGCGAATCCAGCTCTTGGTGTTGGCCATTTTCTCCTGGGCTTCGGCCAGGTTTTTCTTGGCGATCATCACCGCCTTTTGTTCGTCCACCGCCGATTGCCGCGAACCGCTGGCGTCCTTGAACAGCGTCTTTTGCCGCAAGGCGTCTTCCGCCCGCGCCAGCAATTCCTGGCATTTGCGTATGCGAGCAATCCAAAACGCCTGCTGCTCGGTTTCCAACCACATCATGGTGCGATTGACTTCCGATTCGGCATCGCCCAGCGCCACGCCGGCATATTCGCCAAACTTGGCCAGGTAGATGCGAAACATCTTGATCGCATCAATACTGTTTACTTTCGCGCCTTCTGCCATGGTCCACCTCAAAAACGGTGTGAAGGGTGGGGAGGGTGTGAAGAGTTTGAAGGGTGCGAAGGGTGTGAAGGGCATAAATGCGCCTTCTTTCTTCACACCCTTCACACTTTCATACCCTTCAAACCCTTCAAACCCTTCATACCTTTGCCCTTCACACCTTCGCCTCACCGCTGCTTGAGATATTCCTCCACCAGCGTGGCTTTCTTGGCCAGAAACTGCACGTGCGTGTGCGATTCTTCCAGAAATCCCGCGATGGCTTTGACGGTTTGTTCAAACGCCTCGCTGAACTTTTTCTGTTCCTGGTCACGCCAGTTGGCTTCCAGCCCGCGCATCTTGGCGTGCAAGCTGGCCACCAACCCTTGCAGCTCGTTATTAAAGCGATTCAGATCCTGGGCAAACCGACGCAGTTCTGCCGGATCAACATTAGCCTTAGCCATACCAAAACCTCCAAGCCGGAAAAGATAACCGAAATTAGGCCGCGGGTGAAAAGCCCGCGCCGGTGAAAATGTGAAAATGATTGACCTTCCAGGCATAGAGGCCGATGATTCAATCATGGCCGCAGTCATGACAACTACCAGCGAGATCATCGCGGAACATCGCAAAGCGATGGTGGAGTTTAGGAAGGAGATGCGCGACCCGAAAAGGCCAGGGCGTTTCTTATCCGCGTGGGCATTCTCACCAAGAGCGGTAAAACCCTTGCCAAGAAATATCGCTAAGCCACCGTGTATTCAATCCTTCCCTCTTACGCACTGGGGTTTCACCGCTGCGATGCCGCCATTGCCGAAAGCGTCTTCGCCGGTCAAGCACATCTCAAAATCAGCACCAATGATTATGACTGCCTTGGGGCTGGCATTTACTTCTGGGCAAACAGTCCAGCCCGAGCGCGTGCCTATGCCCACGAGTTGCAAGCCAATCCCCGCCCGACTGGCCCACAAATAAAAACCCCCGCCGCGGCCAGCATCTTGGCCGTCAGCTTCATCGGTAAGCCAATGACATTGGTTTTGCAGCCGGACAGGCAGATCACGAAAGGATCATTATCCTGAATGCCATAGCCGCCGGCTTTGCCTTGCCAGTCGCCATTGGCGACGTAGGCTTCGATTTGCCCGGCGGTCAGGGGTTTCATGCGGACGGCGGAATAGCACTTTTCGGTTTGCTCGATGGCGGCGGCGCGATGGATCACGGCTACGCCGGTGATGATGATGTGCGTGGTGCCGGCCAGCAGGGTTAACATCTGGCGAGCGGCGGCGGGGTCGGCGGGCTTGCCCAGGGGGGTATCGCCAAAGGCCACTACGGTGTCGGCGGCAAGCACCACATCCTCGGGGAATTGCGCCGCCACGGCTTCGGCTTTGGCCAGGGCTAATTGCCGGGCCAGGCTGGCTGGCAGCAGATCGGCGCCCAAGGCGGCTTCGTCCACGTTGGAAGGATGGACGACAAATTCATAGCCGGCAGCGCGCAGCAGCTTTTGCCGCTGCGGTGAAGCGCTGGCGAGAATCAGGCGTGGGTTGGATGCTGCCACGGCCATCATTTGATGGCGCGGACGGCGATATCGCCCTTGGCGGGAACACGGCCACCGGCTTTGGGGGCGTCATATTTGACGTAGACGTAAACCGGATCTTTCTCGATGGCCGGAACCACGTGGCCCATAGTGATGGTCTGGCCGTTGTTGTCCAGGAAGGTGATGACATCACCGGCGGCCAAATCCGCCACGGGGACATCGCCCACCGCCGCCAGGCAATTGGCCGCAAGCACGCCTTGGACCACACCGACACGGGCGTCGGGATCGATCTTGGCATACTGCGCGCGGATTTGCGCGACGGTTTGTGCCGTGGGCGTGGGCAAGGCCGGGCGGGTTACCGGGGAAGATTGCGGCTGGCAGGCGGTCATGGCCGCCGCCAGGGTCATTACCGCCACGCTGCCGATCCAAGTTGCAAGTCGCATCTGAAAGCTCCTCATCGAAGTTAACGATTCCAGCGGCGGAAGGCATTTTGTCCGGTCCACTACCGGCCTCCATCCCACCGACCATCCATCGCGCCAGACTGCGGCCCGGCGCGAATCATCATCATAACCTGCCACCCCGGTAGGCTGGCAAGCCCGCGGGGCAGGAAATTTGCGCGATTGCCGATCGTCGATTGCCAATCGGCAATTCCTTGATTGACCCATTTGAACCGGACGGGCTTGTTACTATAATCACCACCGCGTGTGGGCTTGGGGTTGCGGCTATGGTCGCCGGCAGCACCGAAGCCCGCGCAGCCAAAGGAGCTTTGCCCATGCTGGAAGAAGGATATGTCATCCGCGGAATCAACTGGCGACAAACGTTTCCGGTTACCAATATTTTCCGGTCGTTTCGCATCGCGTTCCATCCGTCCAAGATGGTGCTGGGATTGGCGTTGCTGCTGACGGTCTACGTCGGCGGGCGGATTCTGGACCGCATCTGGCCCGTCCATGCCCGCGCCGTCGCCGGGGAAGTCGAACAATACCAGCAACTGATCGGCAGCGGCGACGACCGCCACGCCCTGGCACAATGGCGCGACGAACAACAGAAACAAATCGACGCCGCTTATGCCAGTGAACTGCTGGCCCGCGGTGTGGATAAGGATGCGGCCATTGCCTTGCAGGATGCCCAGGCGCGCAACAAAAGCGCCGAACTGGGCGACGCCATCGCCAAGCAACTGACCGACACGGTTAATCAGACTTGGACCGATTACAAGGCCATCGTTGCCCAAGCCGAAGCTGACTATGCAAAGCCCACGGAGAAATCGGCGGCGTTAAGGAAAACGCGCGATGTGATCATCGACCAAGCCGGCAAAGTTCGCAACAGCCTGCTGGCCGCGGCCTACGATCAGGCCTACCAGGATAAAACGCAGATCAAGAGCTATCTTGGCCAGGGGCTGTTCATCAGCACTTTCGAATACGAAACCCACCAGGTGAGCCGGCTGGCGCGGGCGATTTTGCACGACAATTGGTTCGGCGAAGGCGGCGTGAAAGACAGCGTGATTAACCTGGTGACAGTGGGGCCGGTCTGGTTGATTACCTGCCACCCGATCTTTTTCATTCTGATCGCGTTGTTATTCTTGTTCGCCTGGTCGCTGTTTGGCGGGGCCATCAGCCGTATCGCCGCGGTGCATGTGGCCCGCGATGAAAAAATCTCGGTGCGGCAGGCCGTCAACTTCAGCGTGGGCAAGTTCATTTCCTTTGCCTCGGCGCCGGTGGTGCCACTGTTGATCTTCGGGCTGATTGGCTTGGTGGTCGCGGTGGCGGGGCTGCTTACCAACGTGAACTTCCTGGGGCCGATTATCGTAGGCGCGGCGTTTATTCTGGCGTTGCTGGCCGGACTGCTCATGACCATCGTGCTGCTGGGAACGCTGGGGGGAATCAATTTAATGTATCCCACGATTGCCGTGGAAGGCTCCGATAGCTTTGACGCCATCAGCCGCAGTTTCAGCTATGTATATGCCCGGCCCTGGCGGATGTTTTTTTACAGCGCGGTGGCGCTGGTTTATGGGGCCATCACCTACTTGATCGTCCACCTGTTTATCTGGCTGATGCTGGTGCTGACGCATCGTTTCGCCGGTGCCGGAGTGTTCGTGTCCGGTAATGACATGCGCAATTTGTTCAACGATATGTGGCCCAATCCGCAAGCGGTGGGCCGCTTGACCTATCACGTTAATTATCCCGCGTTAGGCCCCGGCCAGAGCGTGGGCGCCTTCCTGATCCAGTTCTGGGTGATGTTGCTGGCCAGCCTGCTGGGCGCGTTTGCCATCAGCCTGTATTTCTCGGCCAATACCATCATCTATTATCTCATGCGTGCCGAGGTGGATGCCACGGAAATGGACGATGTGTACCTGGAGCAAGGTGATGAAGAATTCACCGAAGCGCCGCCCGCGCCGGCTGCGGCAACGTCGGAGGTGATCGGCGCGGTGACGGTTGCGGCCACGCCGGCTTCGCCCGCGCCAACGGAGCCTACGGCTCCAGGCGATGCCCTACCTTCCGCCTGATCGGTCCTTGCCGCACCCGTAGCGCAACTGGATAGAGCATCGGTCTTCGGAACCGAGGGTTGCAGGTTCGAGTCCTGCCGGGTGCAGTTGTAAGTGATGTGAAACAAAGGGTTTGGTTGCCGCAAGACGATTAGAATTCACGCGAACCATAAACCTAACCGGAGATTTTTTATGGCCAAGAAGATTGCGATGATCGGGGCGGGGTCGGTGGTGTTCACGAAAACGCTGGTCAGCGACATTCTGGCCACGCCGGCGCTGCGCGACAGCCAGTTTGCCCTGATGTCGCCGACGGAAACCAAACTGCGGCGGATGGAAACGTTTGTGCGGCGGATGATTAAGGATAATGGCTTGCCGGCAAGCGTGTACGCCACCACCAACCGGCGCGAAGCGATTAAAGACGCGGATTTTGTGGTGGTGATGATCCAGGTGGGCGGGTTTGACGCTTATGGCGTGGATTACCAGGTGCCGCTGAAATATGGCGTGGATCAGTGCATCGGCGACACGCTTGGCCCGGGCGGCATCTTCCGCGGGTTGCGGCATATTCCGGTGCTGGCGGAGATCGCCGCCGATATGGCCGAGGTGGCCCGGCCTCATGCCATCATGCTGCAATATGCCAACCCGATGGCGGCCAACTGCCTGGCGCTGGGGCGGATTTGCAAGTCGCCGTTTGTCGGCTTGTGCCACGGCGTGCAAACCACGCTGGATTTGATCGCCGGCTATTGCGGCATCAAAAATAAAAACGAGATCACCTACACCTGCGGCGGCATCAATCACATGGATTGGTTCCTGCGGTTGGAACATGGTGGCCGCGATCTTTATCCGGTGCTGCGCGAGCTGTTTGAAAAGCCGGAGTATTACAAGAACGAAAAAGTGCGCGGGGAAGTGTTCCGGCACTTTGGCTACTTTATGACCGAAAGCACGGGGCACCTGAGCGAGTATGTGCCGTGGTTCCGCAAGAACAAGGCGGCGCTGGATTTGTATTGCAACGAGCCGGCGTTTGGCGGGGAAAGCGGCGCGTATTACAAGTGGGGCAAGCTGATGGCCGAGAAATATGCCGCGGTTGATCCGCTGCAATTTGAGCAAACGGCCATCGATCATCGTAGCGTGGAATATTGCAGTTGGATCATGGAAGCGGTGGCCACGGGAAAACCGTTCCGCTTCATGGGCAACGTGCGTAACGACGGCTACGTGAGCAATCTGCCCGAGGGCTGCTGCGTGGAGGTTCCCACGTTTGCCGACGACACCGGCCTGCGCCCCACGCACGTGGGCGCGTTGCCGCCGCAATGTGCCGCGGCGTGCATGACCAACGTCAACGTGCAACAGTTGACCGCTGATGCCGCCCTGGGCGGCGATCCGGAGCATATCGTCCACGCGCTGGCCCTGGACCCGCTCACCGGCGCGGTGTGTACGCTCAAGCAGGTGCGCGACATGGCCAGCGAGATGCTGGAAGCCCAGCGTCCCTGGCTGCCGGAATTCACCGGGCGGAAAATTCGCCCCACGCCGACAATCAGCATTCCGGCCAACTGCCAAGCGGTGCAAGTGCCGCTCGATCCGGCGCTGGCGATTCACCAGCGGTTTGGGAAGTTGGTGTCGCAGAAGACGGATTGAGAGTTGTAAAGCCGTGGCTTTGCAAGCAACGTTGGGCACGCACGCTAACGGTTTTGGCCACAGGGTGTTGCTTCGTTTTCACGGCGTGAGTCAACGGTTGAACCCGGTGTGGCGGCGCCGCCGACTAGACCATTGGCGGCGATGACGATGAGCGGGAACGCCGCCGGAACGAAGTTTCGCGCCTCCGCCAGCCAGCTAAAGACCAAGTTGGAAACAAAGAGCGTGATCACCAGAAAGATGGCCAGGTCTCGTAGCAAAGTGTTGGTTTTCCGGTGACCGATGAATAAGAACGGCAGAAAAATGCCGATGGAGAAAAGGAACTGTCTGGGCCAATCGTTCAGGCGTCGCAGATTCTCCATGATATGCGACGGCCCAACACCGCTGATTTTGTCATAGCTGATATTCTGTCCCTGCAGCACACAATACCGGATGCCGCCGAAAACCAGCAGGGCCAACACGATCACAAGCACCGGCCGGCCCAGGGGTTTTGCCTGCTTCCAATTCTGCAGGAAGTAATAAAAGGGCATAACGGCAATGGACTCCTTGGCAAAGATTCCCACCAGCACGCAGAGTGCGAAAGGATAAATTAGTTCCCGCTCCAAAAGAATGAATGCCAAGAGAAAGGATACGTGGGACATGGGGTCGGTGCATTGGCCGGCGTAGTAGCGAATGGTGACCGGGTAAATCGCCGCGTACAACACCACGGCAAGAATCGCGCCGGCATGGGCGGTATAGAGCCGCGCATAGCGGTAGAGGAGATAGAGGAGAATAAAAGTGAAGGCATGTCTAAAAATCGATCTGGCGTAAGCATAATCGTTCGTCAAGAATTCCAAGTAGCGCAGGATGCAGTCGGGGAGAAAGCGGTAATCATGTCCGGTGGCCTGGGGATCGAGGCGCAGCACCAGATTATGCATGTAAATCTGAAATTGCTCATTGCTGACCGCCCCAAAATAGCTGCTACTATGGTCCACGAAGGTCAGGTGCAGGTCGACGAGCAAGGCGGTGAGGCCAAGCAGAAGGACAAAAAGCGCTGCTTTCGCGGACGATTTGACGTCCAGCCGCAGGCGCCAAAAAACGCCCACGAGCAGCAAGAGGGCCACAGGGAGGGCCATGCGAAAGAACGCTTGCAGACCATCGCCGACGGGACTTGCAAAAAAACCAGGGAAGCGAATAGGAAAAAGCGAAATCAGAAAGGAAGCCACGACTACCAGGGTAAGCCGGAGATAATGGCTGTGGTGTTTTGCTTCCGTCGGAATTGGCGAACCGAGATTTCCCATATGAAACTCTGCCGACGAATAGCACTGGCCACTTTGCGCAGGATACCCGGGTCAGGAGCGTGGAACAAGTGTTTTTTGGTGTGTGTGTGGGCTGAACCCCGGCTTTTTTCCTGGCGTGGGAATCGACACATTGGGGGCATGAATCACACCAGTCACGCAAGCGGGATAAGTGGCAACAGATTATCCAAGCCCACCGCACGCCGAAGCTTGGCCATAAAGCCAGCTTCACACCGGGACCACCCTACGCCGTTTGCACCAGATCGGCATCAAGATTTCCTGCTTGCCGCGTTGTCAGCACGAATGAGGTGGCGTTGCAGTAATAGCCGCTCCTTCAGTAGAGGGTCGGGGAAGAGAGAGAACGGCTATGGTTGCTTCCAGCGGCGTTGCCGCGACGGGCCTTGCGCGTTGCTTACCGCGACGCGGGAAGCGGTGTTACCGAGCCAAGGGCGCAAAAACTCCAGCGGGTCTTTTCGTCCGCCACGCCGGTAATCGCGGTCGATCACCGCGGCCACGGTTTGCGCATCCATCCCGATGTCCCGAGTGAGAAATGCAAATATTTCGCCGGCCAGCGTGGCCAACGATATCGTGTGATCGCGCTTGAGATTATTCCACAGTTTGTCGGCCAGTTGCAGGAAGCGTGCGAAGGGCGAAGCGTTTTGCCAGATCACTTGCCGGGTTTCGATGAAATTCCCGCTGTTGGCGATCAAATCCCAATAGCGGGCAAAGCGGCGCATACGTTGCATATCGGCAAAGCGAATCAGCCGGGTTTGCAGAATTTCGTAGGGCGGATACGGCGTATAGGCCATCAGCCATTGGTCATCGTGCCGTGCGATCGACGCGCCGCGCAGACGCTTTAACATGCCAACCTGGATTTCCTGCACATCCATGGCCACCAGTTTATCAAACCCCGCGGCAAAACTGGCCAAATCTTCGCCGGGCAGGCCGACGATCAAATCGGCGTGAACGTGTACGCCGGTGTGCTGGCGGAGAAAGCTCAGATTGTCTTCCAAGCGTGCGTAATCCTGCCGCCGGCTGATGAGCGCCGCCACTTGCGGATTGAACGTCTGCACGCCAACTTCAAATTGCAACGAGCCGGGCGGGAAGCGGCTGATTACTTCGCGCAAGGCATCGGGCAGGCGGTCGGGGATCATCTCAAAATGCAGAAACAATCCCGGCCGATAACGTTCCAGGAAAAATTCCAGAATCGCCCGGCTGATATTCAAATTCAGATTGAACGTGCGATCGACAAACTTAAATTGCTTCAATCCCCGATCCAGCAGATTTTGCATGGCCGGCAAAAATGTTTCCAGCGGCACATTGCGCACGGGCACATCCAGTGATGACAAACAAAACTCGCATTCAAACGGACAGCCGCGCGACGCTTCCACATAAACCACGCGATGGGCCAAATCGTTGGCAGCGTATAAATCGTAAGGAAGTTGCAGGCGATGCAGTTCTGGAAAACCGGCGGCGATCACCCGCGCGGGCGGATTATGGCCGGCCAGCAATTGCCGGCACAGATCGGCAAACGCCAGATCGGCCTCGCCGGTAATGACGTAATCCGCCAGCCGGCAGATTTCCTGCTGATCGATTTCGTGGCTGACTTCCGGGCCGCCAATGATGATGGCAATATCCGGGCGCAAGCGTTTGAGATCGGCCACCAGTTGGGTGATGGGGGCGACATTCCAAACGTAAACGCCCAGCCCGACGATGCGCGGATGGGCCGACAGGATTGCCTCCGCCACGTCCACCACGCGCTGGTTGATGTCGAATTCCATCATGCGGGCTTGCGGCTGCAATTCGCCTAGATTGGCCAAGAGATAGCGCAAGCCAAACGCGGCATGGGCGTAACGCGCGTTGAGCGTGGCGAGAACAATCGGGGATGATTGCGACATTGTCATCTACAACGGCATAATCTTAGCGAGTTGAGGATCAATGCCGAATGCCAATTGCCGAATGCCGAATGAAAATACCAGTTTAGAGGGTGTGTGAGAAGCCAATGGCCCCACGACGACATGATTTTCGCCTCGCATCAAGTAGCGACGACGAGTCATATCAATCAAAAGATATGGCGAG